>Ga0071330_1055704_pt1 | contig 92081 bp, 73 predicted proteins | sample GBScel77sediment_FD_63802 | JGI IMG/M metagenome (GOLD analysis project Ga0071330, IMG submission 63802) | Hot spring sediment microbial communities from Great Boiling Spring, Nevada - Cellulolytic enrichment Sediment 77C v2 (version 2) | ecosystem: Environmental > Aquatic > Thermal springs >...
GACTTTGCCCCTGCAGAGGACAGGTTGAAAAGCGCACTTGAAAGGGTCAAACAAATACCTCGCTTTATTGAGCAAGCGAAACTAAACTTAAAGGACGCACCACAAATTCACATTGAGACAGCGATAAAGCAAAACAAAGGAAATATCAACATCTTGCAAAATGATCTGATTAAGTTTGCCGAGTCGCTTAATATATCTAATGATTTAAAATCCGAACTTAAAAGAGCAAGTGAAAAAGCGATATCATCACTTGAAGATTTCGGAAGATGGCTTGAAGCTGAGTTAAAACCAAGGTCAAAGAGGGATTTCCGCCTTGGGAAAGAACTTTACTACAAAAAGATGAAATATTACCTTAAAACCGATTTGACCCCGGATGAAATACTCTCGCTTGCTGAAAGCGAAAAGAACAAGACCCATGAGGAGATGTATCATATTGCTCTTGCACTTTACAAATACTATTATGGAAGAGAACCAAGGGGGAAAGATAAACTTGAGGTAATAAAATCTGTCCTTGACAAAATTGTGCTTGAGCATCCGAAACCAAGCGAGATAATGGAAAGGATAAAGATGGACTTAAATTACTTGACGCAATTTGTGAAGGAGAAGGACCTTTTAACGCTTGATGAAAGCAAACCACTTGTAGTGCGCGAGACGCCTGAATACCAACGGGGTGTTGCGGTCGCCTCGCTTGAAGCCCCAGGACCGCTTGAGAAAAATATGAAAACATTTTACAACGTCTCACCGATACCGGACGATTGGACGCCAGAGCAAGTTGAATCTTACCTTCGTGAGTATAACTATTATTCGCTTCTTGAGCTTAGCATCCACGAGGCAATTCCAGGGCATTATGTCCAGCTTTACTATTCAAACCGTTGCCCGTCAATCGTAAGAAGTGTTTTCTGGAGCGGGACTATGGTTGAAGGATGGGCTGTCTATGCAGAAAGATTGATGATTGAAAATGGAATTTTAAACAATGACCCGAAGATGAAACTCATTCACTTAAAATGGTATCTCAGAGTTATAATTAATGCTATACTTGATCATAAAATTCACGCTGGAAATATGACACAGGAAGAAGCAATTGAACTTATGACCCGGGAGGGATTTCAAGAGAGAGCCGAAGCCGAGGGCAAATGGAGAAGAGCATGTTTGACATCAGCTCAACTTTCAAGTTATTTTACGGGCTTCCAAGAGATAATGAAATTAAGGGAGGAATATATGAAGCTGAAAGGGGAAAAGTTTAACATAAAAGAGTTCAATGAAAAACTTCTATCACACGGTTCTCCACCTGTTAAGTATCTTCGTGAAATTTTGCTCTTTTAACTTTTCAACTAACTTCGGCAAAACTTCGCCAGATTTACCGATTATAACTTCATCCATAAACCAGGATAGTTCCGTTCGCTCTATGTTAATTTCAACCGTGTAAGCACCGTTCATTTTCGCAATCTGTGGGAGTGAGGCAGCTGGATAAACGACACCAGATGTCCCAACTGAAAAAAATACATCGCAATTTGAAGCTGCTTCTTCTGCTTCTTCCCAAGCTCCGATGGGAAGCATCTCACCAAACCATACAACATCCGGTCTTATCAAACCACCACATTCACATTTTGGGACTTTCATCTCAAGGGCAAGATTGACATCATCATACCTTTTGCCACATTTTATGCAATAATTTTTCTCAATGTTCCCGTGAAGTTCAATTATATTTTTATTCCCTGCCCTTCGGTGAAGGTTGTCAACATTTTGAGTTATAAGCGTAAAATTAGGGAAAAGATTTTCAAGTTCAACAAGTGCATAATGCCCTGGGTTCGGCTTAACCTCTTGAATTAACTTTCTTCGGTAATTATACCATTCCCAAACAAGTTCTGGATTTTTGATGAAGGCATCAAAAGTTGCAAGTTCCTCAGGTTTGAATTTTTTCCACAGACCTTCATTTCCTCTGAAAGTTGGAACACCACTTTCAGCTGAAATTCCAGCCCCCGTCAAAACGACGACATGCTCTGCGTTTTTTAACCTTTGAAATAATTTTTCCGAGAACATTTTTTGAGTTTCCTTTTTTTAAACAAAAACCGACCACCGAAATGGGGTCGGTATATCAATTTGGCAAATAAGTCATGAAACTATTTCCCAAGAGCGCGGTTGATTGAAGTTAAAATGTCTTCAAGGTCATACGGCTTGCTGACGAAATCAGAAGCACCAAGTTTAAGGGCTTCAATTGCATTTTTAACATCGGCATAAGCTGTAAGCATTATGACCTTTATCTCGGGCTTGTTCTGCTTTATGAATTTTAACACCTCAAAACCATCAACTCTTGGCATTTTGATGTCAAGGAGAACGACATCATAATCTTTTTGTTTTATCGCCTCAATAGCCTCATCTCCATCACCGGCTGTTTCAACCTCATAACCTTCAGCTGCAAGCTCAGTGCTTAACAAATATCTCAAAGCTTCTTCGTCATCAACGACAAGAACTCTTGATTTCTCAGCCATTTAGGATCGCCTCCATTTTTATTTAACTTTTTACCTTACCTTTCCAGATATATTGACCGTTGCCGAACCATTTGGACCCGAAGTAGAGATACGTATTAAAACTGGTCTTTCAACTATATCAGAGGTCGTGTCTTGAATCGCGAAGGAAAATCTCGTCCAGCTCCTATCTCTCGTATCCGGTAAGGTTATATCAAGGTCACCAAGCGCTCTTATGTCTTTCCCATCTATAGTAACCCTTATCGTCGTCCCACCAGCAAGCGGATTTCCATTTTGATCGCTGACAGTATAATTAAAAACTTGAGACCCAAGATTTGGTATATCAAAATTTGTCGGCTCAACCGTTATCTGCGGAATGCCAGAGAAAAGAACAATCGTTTCAGCTTTTATAGTCCTTTGATTCTCATCAGCAGTCGTCGCTGTTATAACAGCATAACCTGGACCAAGAACTGGGTGAACTGGCCTTGGCTCTGCGGAGATCAAATTAACACTTCCCTGTCCTTGTTCATTCGTCAACGCTGAACCTTCAATTATCCCGCCTGTAGTCGTGAAATATACGGCCGTTCCGGGTTTAACGGGATTTCCATATTTATCTCCAACATAAGCTGTTATTCTATTTCTCAAGCCGAAAACATTATATCCTGGGAAATTAAGCTTTTCAGGCGCAATGCTGAAGTGAGCTGAATCAGGAAGCCCTCCATGAATAACTATCACAACCGGAAGTGACTTTATCGTTTTAGACCCAACATTTGATTCAGCTACAACTTGAACGACACCGGCTTTTGTTCCGCTGACTATATTTGCAGTTACTCTTCCTTTTGCATCGGTTCTTGCTTTAGGCGGATAGATAAACTCCCCCCCGCCTGGACCAGAACCGATCTTAAAGCTTACTTCAACTGAGTGCGCAAGGTCAACCGGTCTTCCCGATGAATCCTGGACTTCAAAAATCATTTGTGCAGTTTCAACTGAGCCACTTCCTTTAACTCCGATATTTTTTGCCGTTTGAGAGATCAAAACTATGCTCGCAGCCTCACCGCTAGTCGGTGTTTCAGGCGCAGTTCGTTTTAAAAATAAACCAGGGACATTGACCGTTCTGCCCGGAACCGCAAGGACGACAACAGTATCTGGCTCGTATCCCTCCTTGAACGCAATGACATTAACATTGATTTCCGCTTCAACTTCAAAACTAACCCTGTATCTTCCAACCGAATCAGTGTAAGTAACAACCTGCGGTGTAATTCCCGTAACTTTGATGACGGCGCTATCAATCGGCCAGCCAGTTACTGATTCAAAAACGCTCCCACTTAAAATAACCGTTTTTTGCTGAGGGACTTCCGGTTCAACAGCTTTTTTCTTGCAACCCATCAAGACAAGAAAAAACAAGGAAATGTAAAGCACAAATTTTTTCATCAGAGAATTCAAAATTTATTTTGATTTCAATTGCCTTTTGTAATTTTCAAGCGCCTTTAAAAGTTCTTCACGCTTTTCTCTCAAAATTGATCTCTCACTTATTCTTTCAGCTCTTTCCTTCAACCTTTCAGCCAATGTCGGCAAAATTTCAGCTTTTAGCAAAATTATCAACTCCTTTTTAACTGTCGTTTTCACATCAAACCCAAACAAATATCTCAAACCGAAAAACCACCAAGGCAAATCCTTAAGTATCGGAACACCCTCACGCGTTTTCCTTTCCTCATTTATGTAAAGTCCACCAATTATCGTTTCCTCCCCATCAAGTAAAAGAACGGATGTCTGAGCCGATGACTTATTTATGATTATCTGACCAACCGCAACTTGCGCAGCGTTGCTTCTTTCTATGCTCAAGTTAAGGTTTATAAAATACACAGTGTCATATCTTATAACTTGAGGTTTAACTCTTATGATTGAACCAGTTGAAATAAATTGTGTGATAGCATTTCCAGCAAAATCTCTAACCGTTGTTGAAACATCGCTTCCAACTTGAATTTGACCCTCTTGCCCCGATCTTACTGTTATCCTCGGGTTTGCAACAACCTCGCCTATTTGCTGCGATTCAAGCGCCTTAAAAACTGCAACCAAACTCCCAAAATCAAGGTCCGGGCTGACATCAATTGTGAATAAACCTGACTTTCCTTCTGCAGCGGACATCGTGACACCTAAGTTAACGTCTTTACCACGAAAGAAATCCCAACTGAAACCATATTGCTTAAGTTTTGAGGCATCCGCTTCAAAAAATACAGCCGAAATCATAACTTCACGACTTTCAAATTCAACCTTTGCCTTCTCCTCCTCGGTTGGTGCGGTCGGAGCAACAGCAACTCCAGTAACCTCAGCAAGCGGAACAATCTTTATATAATCTGCATATTCCTCATACCAAAGTTTATTCGCCCTCAAAATCAACTCAAGAGCATCAAGCCAATGCATGCGATCAATATCAACCCCAATCGGGTTTGTCCTTGATTCAGGGTCAACTATAACCTTTCCAAGGAACTTTTTGCTTAAATCATTAAAAATCTGAAGCGCTTGATTAAATGGCATTGTCTTTGACATTGAAACAATCTCTTCTGGAGCAACATACGCCCTTCTTAACTCGCGCGGACGCCCTCCAATTTGTGAAAGAGCTAAACCCGTTAAAACTAAAAAAAGGAGTAAAAAGATACAGATTTTCCTTTCCATCTCACCTCTCTGTTATTTTTGTTGCTCAAATCTGAGTTTCAAGACGAACTTTTCTACTATCCCTGCTTTGTTAAGTGTGAATTCAACCTGATTCTTCTCAACATCAATTTTTGTGACATAACCCAGATAAACTTCATCCCCCTCCTTTAAAACATGGATTTTACCCGTATGGTCCGCTACAAAAGCTCTACCAGGAATGATCGCCTTAAGGTCAGCCCTCTCAACTTCAAGAAGCCCTCGTATATTAGGCGGTAAGTCACGATAAACATATGGAACAAATGGATTTTTCACCTCTTCAACTTGAACATCAGCCAAAGTCCTTTTTATCGCTGGCAAATCCTTTATATCCGCATAAAGAGCGTGAATTTCCATCTGAAACGGAACAACAATTTGAAATTGCTTCGTCTTTTCATCCCTCGTTTCAACGCCACGCAGATCAAAACGGCTTATCCTATAAATTTGCGGTCCCTTTTCAAGATACCAGATGAATTTATAAATGTTATCAAACGACGCCTCACCTTTTATATCGTAAATGTTATAAGCATACTTTTGCGCCTTCTTGCTTCCAATATAAAGCATATCAAACTTTACAAAACCTGCATAACTTAAAATTGAATTTAGATAAGAATAAGTCATTGCGGGTGTCACATCTGGAAGTATCTGCTTGTCAAGTTGAGCAAGCTTTTCCTGTTCCTCTTTTATCTGCTTTTGCAAGTTGTAAAGCTCAACCTGTAAACCAGCCATCGCGTTTATCTGTTGGTTAACCCTCTGCGTCTCCTCCTTAACCTGCTTTAACTTTTTGGGATATGAATAAACGATGAAATACGCACCAACTGCAAGTATTATTATCAGAAAACCCAAGAGTATAAGCGTATTCCTTGTTTTATACGGCATCTATAAATCCAAATTTATTTTTTCATCGGTTGCGCTTTTATCGGCTCTGGTTGAATTCTCGCTTTTATCTCAAAATTATAAACTGTCCTCCCTCTTATCTCCTGAACCTGAACCTGCATCAAAGTCGCATTTCCAATCGCGTTTGAAAACCTCGGTATTCTGTTCCTGTAAAGCGAATACCCTCTTATCGTTATATTATTCAAATCAACCGCGTTTATATCCGTGATCCAAATCCTTCCAACCCTTTGAGCTTCAGTTGCAACCTTGTTCAAAAAGTTGCTCCAAATATCTGTATTAACCTTCATTGAGTCAAGGACGCCAAATGTTGATTTATAATAAGCGAGTTTTTGCCTCGCTAAATCAACCTGTTGTTGTATCGCTTGAAGTTCAGCGAGTTCGGACTTCTTCCTCTGCAATTCAATCTCGGCTTCTGTCAAAGTCCTGCTCAATTGAGCTATCCTTGTCGTTATCTGAAACGTAAGCGCTGGGATCAGAAGTAAGAAAAGCCAACCGAGGATACCGAGTTTAAAAACCTTTTGCCCTTCCCTTACCTCAAAGGGTGTCAGGTCAATTGAGTAAAGTTCTTTATTCTCTATCTCAAGCGTTCTCCAAGCTGAACCAATTGCAACAGCAACCCTTGGCAAACTTTCCCAAAGCAAGGGGTCAGCACCGTTTGGGGACAAATTCGGAAACTTTATATAATCAATGTTGACTTCTTCCGGAAACACCTGCTCAAGCAATTCTTTCACCCCAGCTGATTGTGCCTCACCAGCGAGAATTATGTTATTTATCAACGGCAAACCTAAACTGTCCTGCTCAAGCATTAATCTGCTGTAAATCGTATTGGCAATATTATACGAATCAACACCCTCACCTATCATTGGCGAGATGTGATAAAGCTCGTTCCCCTTCATAAAGATAAAACGGCTAAATTCATGTCCAACATAAATTATCACAGTGACAGCGTCCGGTGGGAATTTATAATTTAACTTGACAAGATTGACAAGCGAAAACTCCGGCGTTTCAACGAATGCTATCTTGGGTATTCGCCCCCCAATTGCCCCTTTTATACTTTCAAGCAGATCAATAAGTACAATTCTTGAATCCCTCACGATTGCAAGAACTGAACCATCTGGAAACCCAAGATAATTTACCATATCTGGTTTTATTTCTCCGGTCGTTTTCCCCTTTGAAAGCTCCTCAATTATCTTAGCTTTAAGTTTTTCCTTTTTTAATCCCCAGTTCGTCTCAAAAAACGAATAATAGATGTATGGCTCTGGCGTTGATATGGCGAGTTTATATTTCCTTCTTGGATATCTGCTCAAAACACCCGCAAGTATTGACGCATTATCCTGTGCTCCCTTTCCCGTCTCCATAAAGAGCAAATCCGCCGATGCTGTTTCCGATGTTATATCTATTGGGGATTGATCAAATGCGGATGTCTGCTTCGTCTCCTCAAAAACTTGTGCTCCAGCGACAGCTGTCTCAAGCTTACTCGCAAGATTAACAATTTGCGCATCAACGAATTTAATTCTTTTCTTACCCACCCTAGCAAGACAAGCAACTTGTAAGGATACGCCATCAACAAATACACCTACAGCAAGTTTCCCAGAAAATCTCTTATTTTTTGCCATCGCTTTCTAAAAATTTCTGTTTTAAAATATCAAGCTGCTTGCAATAACTGCTGCATCCTTCTCTTGTTGTTCGCATAATTAATTGCCGTCTCAAGTGAAATCTTACGCTCCAGATAAAGCCGTCTTAAATCTTGCTCCATGGTTATCATCCCCAATTCCGCACCCTCTGCTATCATCTGATAAATTTCACCAGTGTTATTATTCTTTATCGCTGCTCTTATTGATGGTGTCATAACCATTACTTCCTTAGCAAGGACACGTTTCCCATCCAAGCTTGGAACAAGCTTTTGAGAGATAACGCATCTCAAAATGTCCGCTAAACGATTTCTAACTCTTTCTTGTTCTATCGGTGGCACTTCTCCAATTATCCTGTCTATGCTTTCAACCGCCGAGGATGTGTGAAGCGTTGACAAAACCTTATGACCGCTATCGGCAACTTCAAGCGCAGCCATAATCGTATCCGGGTCACGCATCTCACCAATTATGATTATATCCGGGTCCTGGCGCAACGCCTCAATTGTTCCCTGCTTGAACGACATCGTGTCCCTCCCAACCTCCCTATGCCTTATAATACATCGCTTCGACTCGTGAACATATTCAACAGGTGACGCAATTATAATTATATGTCCGTCAACCGTCCGATTGTTAAGGTCAACAATTGCATCAAGCGTCGTGCTTTTACCAGACCCAGTTATACCTGTGACAAGAATTAAACCCTCCTTCGTATATTGCAAACTTAAAACTCGCGTCACATTCGGATGAAAACCATAACTCTCATAAGGTCTTATCTGCGTGCTTATCGCCCTCATGTTTAAAGCAAGGTCATCAAGATCAAAATAAGCATCCGCACGATAACGGAAAATCGTCCCACTGTCATCCTTAAATGTATATGAAAAGTCAAGGTTTCTGTTCTCATACAGATATTGCCTTTGTCTTTCCATTAACAAACTCTGTATAAGTATGTTAAACTCATCAATCTCATATGTCCCAAACTCTGGGATCGGTTTCTTTGCCCCGTGTATCCTCAACCAAACCATTTTCTTTGAACCCCACCCACCAAAATCTATATCCGACGCTTCAACCTCACGCATCCTTAAAAGAAACATATTGATCAAATTCCTTAAAACAAGCTTTTGGCTTTCGCTCATCTTTTTTATCAACTCATCACCTATAAACATCTGCTTCTCAACGCCAAAAAGCGTAATCGGAATCTTTGACGCAAGCGAACTTAATAATTCTTTCGCCTCCTTAACAATTTGCGGATTCACAGGCATAGATCAAATCTTCTTAATTTTTATTCCCACCATGAAATTAACCTCAACTGCCTTATATCAGGGTAACTTACAAGTGGATAAAAAGGCGGTGCCTTCGTCCTAAAGCGCGGGTCGTATCTATACCTTTTGCTAAAGCCATTTTGAATTATACCACTTGCTCCCGAGAAATGTCCAACGGGTCCTCTTTGCTCTTGAACTATACTCCCCGTTAAATAAATCGCTCCTGACGGAGGTCTTTTATCCCAATTCTCAGCAATGAAAACCTTGTCGCTTGAACCACCGTCCCATGCAAGTATAGCAGCTTGAATTACAACATCATTTTGATTCGGATCACTATCCGCAACTATCACATTCCCACCATTTGAAATAAGCCCAAGAAAATCATCAGAATTCGGGTTGACATTTGGATCCTGTGCATATTTTAAATCATCCCATATTCTTATGTCTCTATCCGCAAGAATTGTAAGCTGACCATCTATTGTCCCTTCAACCACAACATCACCTTTCACCCATACGACACCAGTTGAACTGATGTTATTAACATTTAATGTTTCTGGACCGGCAGATGTAAATTGCGGAACCTTGCGTGTCCTTCCATATGAACCGCTTCCTATCGTTTGATTCTGATAGCTTTGGACATATCGTCTTATAACCTTACCATTCGGTAAAAATTTGAAGTAAACCCCAACTGCGCCAGCAGAGCTTGGGTCATACACCCCGCCCCCATTTATCGCTGCTGTTTTTGTCCTTGTCATATCAACAGGTATTTCAGCCCTTATGCCAACTTCCCAACCCCCGTAAAACTTTGCCTTATTTCTTGAAGATGTCGGAGCCGGGTTAATTCCAGAATAAGCTGTAACTTTATCATAAAAAACAGGCGTCCCATAAGTATGAAGCGTTGAATTCGTATGAACAGGACCCCAAACGGTATCACCATTTATCCAATAGACAGGTGCACCATTGAAAAATTCAGTCCCAGTAAACCAGAAATATTTTGACGCAGGCGTTACAGGACCGCTTGAATATTGAAAATATGCGAAAGCTGAATCCTCCAATCTATACGGTCTTTTATACTTGGCATAATATGTATCAACGAAAGCATATCCCCAAGCCTTAACACTTAACTTAACAATTGAATCAGGAACAACCGGGAAAACTCTAACAACAGCGGTGCAGTTGTTCATAACGACATTGAAAGTTGTATTCGTCACCGTATCTTTCCAAACCTTGTTCACACCAATGTTCATAGCACTTACAGCTGTCTCGTGAACCAATGTTTTAGCATAGTAATAGTTAAAGCTATCCGAAGCGGACATAACTGCTCGCGCCATTCTCAATTGATAAATAGAAAAAGCAGTTATAAAACCGATCAAAATCAAAAGAGATGATTTCCCAAACATAGAACAACCTCTAATTTTTACCTTCTTAAATTCTTTGAGACAAGTCGCGTTTGCCTCCAAAACGATGTTCTGAGTAACCTTCTTAACTCTTTCTTTCTATACTCAACATCTTGTATGTTTGCCATATCTCTCTTCACAAGCTCTGGCGAAAGGACAACCCTTGGATTAAATGCTGTCAATGTGACCTCAACCATCTTTGAAGCAATGAGTTCCGTACCTGGGTCAACTGGATTTCCAATCTGATCAAGGTATCTGAAGACCCGACCATTACCTATCCTCCCGATATCAGAAACTCTTTCACCTTCTCCGGTTATCTTAAGTCGTCGTGTGACTTTATACATTGTTATGCTCGTATCGCCGTAATCAATCACCTCAGCTGGCGTGATAATATATTCAATTGTGTCAGCAATATTATCTCTATGAGGTATGACATGCCCAAAGTAGTCAAATTCCCTATTAAGATGGGCGATAAACTTCAAACGATTAGGTAAAGCTGTAAATATAACCTGCTCACCCTCAGGAACTCCATACCCCATCTTTCTGAGGTCATATTCAATTATTCCCGACATATTCGCAAGATTTATCTGAGAGATCGCATCAGCATTGTAATTGAAAAAATCTCTCGTCCCAGAGTCGGTCACAGTTATTGTAATAAGCAAAATCGCTCCACCAACTATCATTGCCGTTATGTAGTCAAGGAAAGTTGTCATAATAATTATTTCGTTAATTGTAAAACCAATAGCTATACACAAAACTTATCTTCACCGTATCCCTTACCCTGCCGGTCGCTGTATCTTTATAAATCAATGGCGGGTCATATGCGTCCGTAACTATAACAGTCATACGCTTGTGGAATGTCTTATTTGAGACAGGCACAACTTTATCACCTACAAGGTCAACATATTCAACCTTGAAACTTACTCTATAAACCACACTGCTTTTCCCAGTATCAACTTTAACAATCCCGTTATAATCATCAAAATCATCTATCTCAATTAGCCCTGTCATCGTTGTATCATCTGGGTCAAGCCCAAGCGTTGATGAGAAGGTGCTCGGGTTGGTTTTCTCAGTGTTGTTTGAATCTGCAACCGCCTCATCAAAATAATATTGTGATGCCTGTTCTATATATGATGTTGCAATTGAAAGCGCCTCAAGCCTATACCTATTTTGCGCAAGCGATATATCATGACTTGAGATCCCACGGTTTATGTTCAAAACCGCAAGCGTAAGCAAAGCTAAAGCCAAAATTGTTATCAAAGTTTGAGTCATAGCATTTAATCCTCTGTTGTTGCATGTGCAACTTCTTCAAGGGTTGTAAGCCCTTGCTTTATCCTTTCCCTACCAGCTGCTCTCAAAGTTAACATCCCATCCTTTATTGCTTGCTCACGTATGGCTTCCTCATCTATATCCTTACCCGTTTTGAAAATCAACCTCCTTATCTCCTTCGTAAAATAAAGCGCTTCATGAATTGCAATCCTTCCTTTATATCCACCGTGGCAGTTATCACAACCAACCGCTTCATAAAACACAGTGTTCTTTATTTCCTCTTCCGTGAAACCCAAGCTCAAAGGTATTGATGGATCAAGGTCCTCTATTGGTCGTTTGCATTTATCGCAAAGTTTTCTTATCAACCTTTGAGCGATGATGATATTAATCGCATAAGCAATCAAGAATGTCTCTATCCCCATCTTGTAAAGTCGCGATATCGCACTTGGAGCGTCATTCGTGTGAAGTGTTGAAAATGTCAAGTGCCCAGTGTTCGCAAGTTTAATCGCAATCTCTGCCGTCTCCTTGTCCCTTATCTCACCAACCATCACAACATCCGGGTCATGCCTTAAAATCGCCCTTAAAGCTTGTTCAAAATTCATCTTCGGACCGATTTTCAACTGCCTTGCTCCGGGGATTATATATTCAACAGGGTCTTCAACTGTAAGAACATTTATTTCCGGTTTTATTATGTAATGAAGAGCAGCCATCAAAGTCGTTGATTTACCACTTCCCGTCGGTCCAGTAACTATAACCATTCCCTGTGGCTTTGAGATCGCCTTGATGAAAAATTCCTTCGCTTTACCCTGAAACCCTAACTTGTCAAGGTCAGTTATAACCTTTCTATCATCAAGAACCCTTATCACTATGCTTTCAAACTTATACTGGAACTCCTTCCCAACTATAGGTAAAACTGAAACTCTATATCTTATCATATGCCCATCTACTTTCCTCTGTATAAAACCATCTTGTGCCATTTCCCTCTCAAACCTGTCAACATTTTTTGACCTGTCTTTGACAACCGCAGCTATCGCTTCAGGCCTTATACCTTCCTGAACATGCCAGAGACGAAGCTTCCCATCTATTCTAAAATGAATTTCAGTTGTCTTTGAATCCTTCGGGATTATATGAATATCACTTGCTCCCTTTCTCACCGCCTCAACAAGCATCCCCTCAACAAGGTTTACAAGCATGCTTTTGTTTATTTCCGCCTCAATAGCTGCCTCATCAAGCGTCTCCTCTTCAAGTTCATCCTCTGTTATCTCTATCTTTGATTCTTCAAGAACCTTTAAAAACTCATTCTCAGGTGGGAAAACCTTCTCAAACAAACTTTGCATATCCTTTAATCTTACATAACAAACCTCATACCTTTTCACCCCAAGCGCCCTCGCAATAAGAGGAATACTCCTACTTGTAGGATCAGCTGCAATCAAAATCAACTTGTCCGTTTTTTGTTCATCATACTTTAGGGGTAAGATCTTTTCAGCTTTTAACTGCTCCTTCAACGCCTGAGGCAACGGTTCAACAAGTCTCTTTATGAAATCAATCCTACTCTTATCAATGTTTTCGTCGGCAAGATAAATTTCCCTAAACCCATAAAGATTCGCCACCTCTTTAAAAACAGCATCATGGTCAATGTTAAAATCAGTTACAAGTATCTGAGCCAAACTCCGCCTCGTCTTTGAGTCCTCTTGTTCCTTAATTTTCAAAGCTCTTTCAAGCGTCTCATAATCAATTATCCCCTTCTTTAAAAGCGTATACCCAAGCTTATCCGTTATATCAACGCCAACTGTCATTTCGCATCACCTTTAAAAATTTAAATTTAAAAAGGGCAAAATTATTGAATATGGTGTCTTCGGCTTGACCATCGCCGTCTCACTTGAAACAAGCGTCAAAAGCGTCATAACGATCATTATTATCATCGCTATCCCAAGCTGAATGAAATCAACAGCATTTTTGAGCTTATAAACCGTCTCTTTTTCATAATAATTTGCTATTTGAAGTGCGGTTTGCTTGACCGTTCCTGTCTCAGCACCTGAGTGAAATCTTGCAAGCGCCGTCTTGGTAAAAACACCAGTAGCTTCAAACGCCTCAACAAGCCCTTTACCTTGACTTAACATCATCGGTATCGCTATTGTCTTTATCTGATGCTCCATATATTTATTCCCACACGCCTCAGCTGCTAACCTTATAGCATCTATGTTCTCACCCGAACCAGAATATAAAGCGTAGAAAACCCTGCAAAAAATTTCTATAGTCGTTTTGTGAATTAAAGGACCAAGAACTGGAATTTTTATTATATACTTGTCACGCAAAAACTGCCCCTTAGGGGTACGCAGAAAATAGATGAAAGCAAAAATGATAACTCCTGCAACCAGCAAGATAAAAGTCATATTGTTAATCAGGAAATAACTTAACTTTAAAGTCGCAGCTGTCATCGGCGGAAGTTCAACCCCGAGTTTGAGGAAAAGTTCAGCCGTCTCAGGAAAAATATAAGCCACATAAAAAATGACAGCACCTATCAAAGCTATAAGCGTAAAGATCGGCATTATGAGAGCACTTTTGAGATTTTTCTTAAACTCAGCATTTCTCTCAAGAAACTTTGCCGTGCTTTCATAAATATCAGCCATATTACCGCTCTTTGAAGCAAGCCCAAGCATCCGTGCCGTAAATTTACCAAGCACTTTCTCCTGCTTTATAAACGCCTCCTCGCTATCCTTCCCCTGCCTTAAATCGTTATTAATCTCCTTCAACGCCTCTCTTAAAGTCGGATGTTGAACATCATTTATCAAAAGCTGAAGCACCTCGTTATAAGGCAACTTCTCACGCAACATATCCGAACTTACACGAACAAATGTTATAATTTCCGTCTCAGGCGGTTTAAACTTAAAATCAAGAACTTTCGGCTGGATGCTTACAACCTTATAACCAAGCTTCTCAAGTGCTTGTTTAACCTCTTCTTTCGTGAACGCCTTCTGCTCACCTGTTATCGGCTTCTCACTATCACGCTGAACCTTGTAAATAAAAGTCCTACGTTTCTGAATCTTCGTTATCTTGATCTTCCTCTGCTCGGCGAGAAGTTTGATTTTCTTCTTCGCTTCAGAAAAATTATCGGCAGTTATAATACCTTGAACAGGGCGCCCCGTTAATGTTATCCCTTCAAATCTATAGTCAGGCAAGTAAAACCACCTCCCCAGAAAATAATTTTAAAAAGGGGCGCCAAAAACGCCCCAAAATTAACTATTATTGAGGAGTCCACCCTTGCAAAGTGCCATAACCTTTATCCGCATCCGTCGTCTGCAAACCAGTCGCTACTCCTTGGTAAATCCTACTGGCATCAGCGGTCACGCAATCAATAGCTGCAACATAATTATTCCCAATTCTTTCCTTGCCTAACGCATGAATTACAACCTTTTGATCACCAGTGAGTATCTCAACCCTATAGCTTCCATTCGCGTTTCCTGTATCAAGCGGACTAAGAGCAAAGTTTGCAAAGCTATTTCCACCGCCACCAAGTTCAATTGGTGTCCTGTAATATCTCTGCGCCTTTGATGCAAGATTTGCAAGGTCACTTGCAACGGCGCTCCTGTTGGCGTCAACCGCACTGCTCTTGAACATTGAAATACCAACCGCAATTGCAATACCAACTATGATGACGCCAAGAACAATGAGCAAAAGTTGCTGCTGACCCATATTAATTACCTCCTGTTTAATTTTTTAGCTTTAATTAAAGAACGATGCTTCTACACGAAAGATAACTCTATATTTCCTAAAAGTCAAGTGTTCTCCAACATATTCAATAAATTCTATGCCACAAATCACATCCTCAAAACTCACTGAAAATTCAACAAAATCAATCCTTACTATAACTTTCTTTGAAATTTTTACAACCCGGTGATGTCACATTTTGTTGCATCTTAAAATAGTTTGAAAACCGCTAAGAAAACGATCAAAAGAAAAACAAGCAGATTGATATAGGCGTATCTCCTTATAGCGTCGTTCAATTTCCCAAGCTTTCCCTCGTCAGGGTCTCCAACGCTTAAAATTTCACCCCTCTTTGAGACATACTTCACCCCAACAAAAATTCCCGAGATAATGAACCAAACGAACAAAATCAACTTAACAAGTAACCACCCCGGAAAACCACCGATATGAACCCAATTATAAATCCCCGTCAACAGCGCAAGAAAACCGCCAATGCGTGCTAACCTTGAAAAATCAATGGTCAATCTATGCAAAGATAAGGCGATCTCTCTTTGCGATTGTTTTATTGCCAACTCAACTATTGGAAGCCCGAAAACAGCAACAGAGATAAGCATCGCGGATAAAAGATGAAGGAAGAAAAAAATATTTTCAACTAAACCGCCCATGGCTTCAAATTTTTAATTTTTAATTTTTAATCGGATTTCAAACTTGCAATGTAAATTTCAACATCGCGAATCTTTTGGAAATTCGGATAATCTTTTTTTATCCTTTCAAAAAGTCGCAACGCTTTTTCTCTTTCACCGGCAAGTTTATAATTCCTTGCTGAATTATAAAGATATTCTGGGACAAGGATATTTTCCTTAAACCTCTGTGCTGCTCTTTCAAAATATTCGCCCGCCTTTTTGTAATCGCCCTTTACCTCATAAACTGATGCAATTCCAGCAAGAGCCGAAGCAAGTAAAAGTTTATCATCCCCATCATATTTTTTGAAGTACTTCAAAGCATTGTCATAATCGCCAATCATAAAATAAGCATTCGCAAGATAATAAGTTGCTATTTCTCCCGCCTTTGTCCCGCCATAATTTTCAACTATATATTTCAATCCTTGGATATTCCTCTGCGGAATGCCGTCAATGGCTGTTTTATAATCTCCACTATCATAATAGCCCATAATTTTTGCAAACAAAACCTCCGCCCTTTCATTCTCCGCCTTCAAATTATTCCGATAGATTATCACGCCAGCAACAACAATTATAAGCCCAGTTAACACATAACTTAAAATTTTCCTGTTTTTTTCAACAAATTCCCGCGCTTTGTAATAGGTGAGAACAAGCTTGTCCTCTTTAAGTTCTCGCTTTTTTATCTTCTTTCTCGGTTTGAGCATAAAGTTGCGAAATTTTATTTTTTGTTTTTAAAAATATACAATTTGAAAGTGAAATGCAAAACAAAAATTTGAAAATCTCGCTTAAAACTCGTAAAATTTAGCAAAAACAAAAATGCAAACGCACAATGACAACAAAAGCCCCATCACCTGTGAAAGAATTCCCAGCTGATAGCCCCGAAAAAATTGCTTATTCAGTGGTTGAAGGAATTCCCGCCGAAGAACCCAACGACTTAAACCGCCTTGGATATCATATATGGCTTTACCTTACAGGAAAGGTCGCTTCACTTGAAGAGGCAATTAAAATGGCAAGGTCACGTTTAAAAATTTCCGAAGAATCAGCAATTCAAATAATAAAAGAGCGACTTAAAGAAAAAGGATTTTAACTTAAAAAGGGCGGTTGAAAAACCGCCCTTTAATTTTACTTTAACAACCTCTTATACTTCTCGTAATACCTCAAAATTTTCTCAACATAATTTATCGTTTCCTTGTAATTTTTGAAATAGCCACTTCTTGGTCTACCTGTCTCCCAAACATATCTATGAAGCGTGTAATATTCTGGTGAAAGTAGAGATAACGCCAACTTCACCGATTCCCACTCGTTTGGGTTTCTGCCTAAATAGAGCGCAAGATGCTGAGCATCAAGCACCCGTCCCGGACCAGCATTATAAGCAGCAAGTGCAAGCTTTAAGCATTCAAGTGAATCCATGCCCCGGGAATAAAATCTATTAAATTGCGTCCAAAGGTAATGCATCCCGGCAACGATGTTTTGTTCAGGTGTTTTATAGTCATAAATATGCGAAACCGCTGAAACGATTTCTTCCCCTGTCTCAGGCATCAGCTGGAGTAATCCATAAGCTCCCTTTGGGCTAACTGCGTTATGGTCAAAGTTTGATTCCTGTTGAATGACAGCCAAGATTAAACGCCAATCAAAACCGTAAATTTTTGAATACCTTTTTATCAATGGGAGATATTCCCTTATCTGGTTTATGTTCCCCGTCCCCCATAACGATGGTTCTAAGCTTTGGTCCCCCAGGGGTTCTTCAGACGCTTTTTCAGATGTGACAATTGCATTAACTCCTCTATCCGAGACATTGGTATTCCCAGCGCAACTTAAAATCATCGCCATGCTAAAAAGCAAAACGATGATCTTATGACCCGCATCCTTGTTAAATTTACGATATTGTTTATGCATAAAAATAAATCTCCTTTTGTTTTTAATAAATCACAAAAGCGCAAGGGTTATAAAAGGGAATCAAAAGCGGGCTAAATAATATAACCCTTGCAAATTTAAAATGCAAAATAAACCCGAAAATTTCTGTGACCAGTGTAACTTGGACTTGGAACGAAATTTTCAAACGCAATTTTTCTTATTGATTTTCAATAAAAAAGCAAAGAAACTTTGAAATTTCTACTTGAATTTTATCGTATATTTTGCTAAATTAGTTCAGTTAAACTACAAAAATTTTGGAGGTAAGAGATGCGATTTTCAATTTCAAGCGACAGGTTAAAGGATGTTTTAACCAAGGTAAGCGCTGTCGTCCCATCAAAAACAACCTTGCCGATACTTCAAGATATTTTATTTGAGGTAAACGGGAACACATTGAGTTTATCTGCAACAGACCTTGAAATTTCGGTTAAGGTGACTTTAAACCCGATTGAGGGTGAGGAAGATGGCGCCGTGGCAATCCCGGAGGACAAGCTTACAAGCATAATTAAAGCGCTTCCCGAAGGATTACTTTTAAAAATTGAATCCCTTGACTCGGACAGAGTTTTAATAACTACGAACAAAGGTGGAGAATATAAAATACCAAGCTCAAGTGCTGAAGCTTTCCCGACAATACCTGAAGACATAGCCGAGACGGCAGCTTTTAGGGTTCAAATTTATGGTGAAACACTGAAAGATATAATTGAAAACACTGTCTTTGCTACATCAAAAGAGGAAATAAGACCTGCTACAATGGGTGTCTTTTTCCAGTTCAAGAGAAATGAATTTATAGCGGTCGCCACCGATGGATATCGCCTTGTCAAAATCGCAAAGAAAGGAATAGACTTTGAGGGAGAAGATACCCCAGGGGTTATAGTCCCGGCGAAAACACTTCAAATAATTAACAAATCAATTGAAGATGAAGAAAACATAAACATCGCTATCAACGAAAAACATATCCAATTCTCAACTGAAAATATCTCAATCGTCTCACGCTTGATTGACGAAAAATATCCAAACTATGAAAGTGTAATCCCGTATGAAAACAACAAAGAATTGGTAGTTGAGCGTGATATCTTCCTTTCAACTGTGAAGAGGGTCTCAATTTTCGCAAACTCAACGACAAATCAAATAAGATTTGCCCTTGACCCTGCTGGGTATCTGGAAATTTCAGCGGAGGATATTGACTTTGGTGGTTCAGCCAAAGAGGTCTTAAACTGCACTTATAACGGCGAGCCGATGGAAATTGCTTTCAATGCGAAATTTATAATAGATATCTTAAGCCATCTTGACTCTGAAAATGTGCTTTTTAAATTCGGCAGTCCCACCAAAGCTGCAATAGTTCAACCACATGAGCAAAGCGCCGATAAAGAAATCTTGATGTTAGTTATGCCGATGAGATTAAACGCTTGAAAATTATGATTTTGAGGACAATAGAGATTAAAAACTTTAGAAATCACATTCACACAAAAATTGAGTTCTCTGAAAACCTGAACCTATTCGTTGGCGGTAATGCCCAGGGGAAAACAAGCATACTTGAGGCAATATCATACTTGTGTTTGACAAGAAGTTTCAATGCGAATTCCGATTCGTATGTTTTGAATTTTAATTCAAATTTTTTTGAAGTGACGGGTTTGTTTGAACTTCAAGGTGGGCACGAAACAATCATAAGGGTATTTTTTGAACCCGGGCGAGGCAAAAAAGTTTTCCTAAATAAAGAGAACATTGAAAAATTTTCAATCATAATAAATAAATTTCCAGTTGTAATACTTGCACCGAAAAGCAAAGAAATAGTTCTTGGCTCCCCGGATGATAGAAGAAAGTTTTTTGACCTGACCATTGCCCAGTCAAATCCCGCATATATTGACGAACTCCTTGAGCATAAAAAAATTCTGAAGCAGAGGAATAAAATTTTAAACGCTATTTCAGCAGGAGAAATTAAATTTGAACAGGGGATTGACTTGCTTGAGGTGTGGGACGAAAGCTTTATTAATCAGTGCGCAAAGATAACTTTCAGGCGATTGAAATTTTTGAAAGAGTTTATTTCTTTTTTCAAAGAGGCATATTCTAAATTTGAGACGAACGAAAATCCTGAGATTGAATACACAAGCAAAGTAGAAGCAAATTTTGATGATAATTTTGATATGATAAGAGAGTTCTTCAAAGATATGCTTCTCAAATTGAGGCAAGAAGAGATAAAGCGAGGGATGACGCTCGTTGGTCCGCAAAGGGATGAGTTTATTTTTAAAATAAACGGGCATGAGCTAAGACGTTTCGCCTCACAAGGACAAGCGAAGTCGTTTCTTGTCTCGCTTGCAGTAGCTAAATTTTTTTATTTGAAGGAAAAGAAATCCGAAACGCCGATTTTACTTCTTGATGATGTCTTTGGTGAGTTTGACATTGTAAGGGCACAAAAGTTAATTTCAATTGTTGGAAATGTCGGACAATCGTTTTTAACATCAACAGATTTAAATTTTGTGCCGATGTTTACAGAAAGGATTAAATTTAAAAAATTCATAGTAAGTTCGGGAACAGTTCAAGATGCGTAAAAAAGGACCGACATTGCTTGGTGAAGTGCTGATTGAGCTTTTAAAAGAGCTTGGAATTGAGCACAAGGTTAAGGAGGAGATGGCGTTAAGCTGTTGGGGCGAAGTTGTAGGACCTTACATTGCGCGCGTATCATTTGCGGAAAGAGTTGAAAATGGTGTTCTATATGTTAAGGTTGAAAATCCATCCTGGAAACATCACCTTTTTATGCTCAGAAGAGAAATTATCAAAAAGATCAACGATCATCTCAAATCCAATGCGATAAAAGAAATTGTTTTCATTGATGTCGGTCAAAATTTTAAAAACAAAGTTTGAAAGCGAAAGAAATGCCAAAGACGAAGGCAAAGGACAAAAAGGAAAAAATAAAACCAAAGGATAATTCAATGAAATTGAAGTATGAGAGCAAGAAACCTTCAAATGGAGATGGCAGTGAATATACAGCTGAAGCGATCCATGTTTTAAAAGGTCTTGAAGCAGTAAGAAAAAGACCAGCGATGTATATAGGAGATGTTGGCGTGAGAGGATTGCATCACCTTGTTTATGAGGTCGTTGACAACAGCATTGACGAAGCACTTGCTGGTTTCTGTAAAAACATTGAAGTTGTTATAAATAAAGATGGCTCGGTTAGCGTAACCGACGATGGGCGCGGAATACCCGTTGATATTCACCCTGAGGAAAAGAAGTCAGCACTTGAAATTGTGATGACGGTTTTACACGCCGGTGGAAAATTTGATAAAAGAGTTTATAAGGTCTCTGGCGGATTGCACGGCGTTGGTGTGTCAGTTGTAAATGCCCTTTCGGAATGGCTTGTCGCTGAGGTATATAGAGATGGGAAAATTTATAGACAAAAATATGAGCGTGGTGTCCCAGTTACTCCCGTTGAGGTTGTCGGGACAACGGATAAAAGAGGAACAAAGGTAACTTTCTTGCCAGATAAATTGATTTTTAAGAACACGAAATTTGATTTTGAGCGTCTTTCTGAAAGGATGAGAGAGCTTGCATTTCTAAATCCTGATGTTACGATAACCCTTGAAGATAAAAGAACCGGGCAAAAGGAAGTTTTCCATTATACAGGTGGAATTGTTGAATTTGTCAAGTATGTTAATTCAACGAAGAAGCCACTTCACTCGGATGTGATTTATATAACTGGTGAAAGGGAAGGCGTTTATGTTGATGTCGGCATTCAATACACAGACGAGTATATGGACACAATTTTATCCTATGTGAATGATATAAACACAATTGAAGGCGGAACCCATGTCAGCGGTTTCAAGGCAGCATTGACAAGGACATTAAACACATACGCTCAAAAGAATAATCTTTTGAAGTCAAAGGTTGAGCTTATAGGTGATGACTTCAGAGAAGGATTGACCGCTATTATAAGCGTTAAAGTTCCCGAACCACAATTTGAGGGTCAGACGAAAACAAAACTTGGAAATAGCGAAGTAAAAAGTATAGTTGAGTCAATAGTAGCTGATGGTTTGATGGAATATCTTGAACATAATCCGACAACGGCGAGGAAAATCCTTGAAAAATGTATAAGGGCAGCTGAGGCAAGGGAAGCAGCTCGTAAGGCGAGGGAACTTGTTAGACGAAAAAACGCTCTTGACTCAAGCGGTTTGCCCGGAAAACTTGCCGATTGCTCAATAAATGACCCTGAATTGACAGAAATTTTCATCGTTGAGGGCGACTCAGCTGGTGGTAGTGCAAAGCAAGCGAGAGATAGACAATTCCAAGCGATTTTACCGATAAAAGGTAAAATTTTAAATGTTGAGAAAGCACGACTTCACAAGATACTTGAAAACCAGGAGATAAGAGCGATTGTCCAAGCTCTTGGCACCGGAATAGGCGAAGACGATTTTGACCCGAATAAAGTAAGATATGGGAAGATAATTTTAATGTGCGATGCTGATGTTGATGGAAGCCATATAAGGACGCTTCTTTTGACATTCTTTTATCGTTATATGAGGGGATTGATTGAAGCTGGCAGAGTTTACATAGCTCAGCCTCCCCTTTACAAGGTAAAGAAAGGTAAACTTGAGTTTTATGCGTATAGTGATGAGGAGAGGGAGCAAATAATTGAACGATTGAAACAGGAGAAAGAGCAAGGTGAAATAACTGTAACAAGATTCAAAGGTCTTGGTGAGATGAACCCCGAACAGCTTTGGGAGACAACGATGGACCCAGAGAAAAGGACATTGCTTCAGGTTACAATTGAAAACGCAGCCGAAGCGGATAGAATATTCTCAATCCTTATGGGAAGCGATGTTGAACCGAGGAAAAAGTTTATTGAGAAGAACGCGAAGTTTGTCAGAAACCTTGACATTTAAAACAAAAATTTTAGAAGCTGATGGCGACGATTCAAGAGAAAATCCAGCCAGTTGAGATTGAGGAGGAGATAAAGTATTCATATCTTGATTATGCTATGTCGGTTATCGTATCGCGGGCTTTACCCGATGTCCGCGATGGTTTAAAGCCCGTTCAAAGGCGAGTTCTTTACACTATGTATGAGCTCGGTCTTTTACACAATAGACCTTACAAAAAGTGCGCAAGGATAGTTGGAGAAACACTTGGTAAATATCACCCACATGGTGATGCAGCTGTATATGACACGCTTGTTCGTCTTGCACAGGATTTCACAATGCGTTATCCCCTTGTTGATGGTCAAGGAAACTTTGGCTCAGTTGATGGTGATTCACCAGCTGCTATGAGATACACCGAGGCGAGATTATCAGCCATAGCCGAAGAGATGCTTCAAGATATTGAGAAAAATACGGTTGATTTCAGACCAAATTTTGATGAAACTCTGAAAGAACCCGAAGTCCTCCCGACAATTTTACCAAATCTCCTTGTCAATGGCTCAAGTGGAATAGCTGTTGGAATGGCAACGAATATACCTCCTCATAACTTAAACGAAATAGTTGATGGGCTTATAGCACTTTTGAAAAATCCTGACCTTCCAGTTGAGAAACTGATGAGATATATCAAAGGACCGGATTTCCCAACAGGTGGTATAATAGTTGGCTTGTCAGGTATAAAAGAGGCTTACACAACTGGGAAAGGTAGGATAATTGTCCGTGCGAAGGCGAGCATTGAAAATTACAAGGGACGTTCAAGGATTGTAATAACCGAGATCCCGTATCAAGTAAATAAAGCGTCTTTGATTGAGAAGATAGCCGAGCTTGTTCAAGAAAGGAAAATAGAGGACATATCAGACATAAGGGATGAATCAGATAAAGACGGGATGAGAATTGTGATTGAACTGAGAAGGGATGCTCAACCGGAAGTCGTCCTTAACAATCTTTACAAGCATACTAATTTGCAAACGACCTTTGGAGTCATAATGCTTGCGCTTGTCAATGGTGTGCCTAAGATTTTAAACTTGAAGGAGATGATGAATGAGTTCATAAACTTCAGATTGAATGTGATTGTAAGAAGGACGAAGTTTGAGCTTGATGATGCGGAAAAAAGAGCACATATACTTGAGGGTCTTAAGATAGCCCTTGACAACATAGATGAAATAGTTGAACTTATAAAGAAGTCAAAAGACCCGGAGACGGCAAAGGTAAATCTTATGAAAAAATTTAAACTTTCGGAGATTCAAGCTAAGGCGATACTTGATATGAGATTACAGCGTTTGACGGGACTTGAAAGAAGCAAAGTTGAAAGTGAATATAAAGAGACGATCAAATTGATTGAGAAATTGAAAAGCATTTTAAGAAGCAAGGAGTTGCAGAAAGAGTTGATACACGAAGAGCTGTTGAAGTTGAAGGAGAAATATGGGGATGAAAGGAGAACTTTGATAATAGAGGGCGAGGAGGACTTTAGCGTTGAGGATTTGATAGCTGAGGAAGATGTCGTCATAACGATAACTCATAATGGTTTCATAAAGCGTTATCCAGTGAGCGGTTATAGGAGACAAAACAGAGGTGGAAAGGGAATAACAGCAGCTGTAACTAAAGATGATGACTTCATTGAGCATATGTTTGTTGCTTCAACTCATCATTACATAATTTTCTTCACTGACAAAGGAAGAGCATATTCACTTAAAGTTCACGAAATTCCAGAGGGAAGCAGAGCTTCAAGGGGTCGTTCAATTTCACACTTGATAAGGAAAGAACCCGATGAAAAGGTCACAGCTTTTGTTGCGGTTAAAGAATTCAATGAGAATCTCTTTGTCACGATGGTCACAAAGACGGGACTGGTTAAAAAAGTTCCACTTATGGAGTTTGCCACGACTAGGAAGACAGGGCTGATAGCTATAAATCTAAATCGTGGCGATCGGCTCGTTGATGCTCGTCTTACCGACGGTGGACAGGATTTGATAATAGGAACAAGGAAGGGAATAGCGATAAGGTTTAACGAAAAGGATATAAGACCAATGGGGAGACAAGCTGCGGGCGTGAGAGGAATTAAACTTGAAAAAGATGATGAAGTGATCGGAATGATAGCTGTTAAAAGAGCTGGGACGACAATTCTTGTTGTCACCGAAAAAGGTTTCGGTAAAAGAAGTGAACTTAATGATTACAGAGTCACCCATAGGGGTGGGAAAGGGATAATAACTGTAAAGGTTAATGACAAAACCGGGGACATGGTGGCTATAAAAGAGGTCCTTGACAATGATGATGTAATGATTGTGACGACAAAAGGTTACCTTATAAGGCAACACATTAAAGATATAAAGATAATGAGTAGACAAGCACAAGGTGTGAAACTTATAAAATTAAACCACGGTGACACGATCGCATCGGTTGCGAGTGTCATAAGCGAGGATGAGGAGGATTGATTTTTAAATTTCAAATTTTAAATTTAACTTCAAATCGGAAACAAAAATTAACTAGGTGATGAAAAAGTGAAGAAGAACAGATGGAAGATTATTTTGATTTTAATTTCAATTGCTGGGACGCTTTGGTATCTTTATCCAACCTATAAGGACATAAACTATCAGAAAAAATTATCCCAGTTGCGGGGAGAAGACAGCTTGAAATTTGTTCAGGAGAATCTTGACGATATTCAAAAGGTGAGACAAAAAAGGATAAAACTTGGTCTTGACCTTCAGGGTGGCATGTATGTCTCCCTTGAAGTTGATATAGTTAAAATGCTTGACAATCTCGCCAAGAACAAGGATGAAACATTTAGGCAAATACTCGCTGAGGTTAAAAAGGAAGCTTTGACCTCGCAGGAACCAGTGACATCAATTTTATTAAGAAAGTTTCAAGAAAGGGGAATAAGGTTAAGCAGATATTACGGGGACATAAGGCAAAGTGATGCGGAGATAATATCTGAACTTGAAGAACAAGCTGAGGACGCAATTGATAGAGCACTTGAAGTAATAAGAAACAGGGTTGATAAATACGGCGTAGCTGAACCGTCAATTCAAAAACAGGGTAACAACAGAATCGTTGTTGAGCTCCCGGGCGTAAAAAATCGCGAAGAGGTAAGACAGCTTTTGCAAAGCACCGCTGTTCTTGAATTCAAACTTTTAAAACCAGCTGACATCGCTATTAAGGTGATGCAATCAATTGACAATTATCTCGCTGGCAAAGGTGTTGCGGATACAGTTGACACAACTAATGTTGTAACACAAAAGCAGGACACGACTAAGACAATAGCTGAGGAGCTTGGAGCTGATACAAGCGCTGGTTTAAGCGAGTTTGAAAAATTCAAAAAGGAACATCCATTTTTCGCATATGTCAGGGTTGATGAAGGGACCGGGATTGGATTTGTGATGGCAAGGGATAAAAAGATGGTTGATTTTATTTTATCCCGTCCAGATGTTAAAAATTTAATCCCGCCTGATTTTGAATTCGTTTGGTCAGCGAAACCATTCACAGCCCAGGATGGAAATCAATACTATAATCTCCTCGCTGTAAAGAAAGATCCCGAGATAACAGGAAAAGTTATAACAGAAGCAAGAGCTACGATTGATCCCGACAACAATTCTCCAATTGTGATAATGAGGATGAACAGTGAAGGGGCTCGCGAATGGGCTAGAATTACTGGGGCGAATATAAACAAACACATAGCCATAATCCTTGATGGGACCGCATATTCATGGCCTGTGGTCAGAACCAAAATCGTAGGTGGGAGCTCACAAATTGAAGGGCTTGATTCACCTGAAGAAGCACGACTTCTTGAAGTCGTCCTTAAAGCTGGAGCTTTGCCCGCACCACTTGAAATAATTGAAGAGAGAAACGTCGGACCATCCCTTGGTGAGGATTCAATTCAAAAGGGTCTAAAGTCAGCCTACCTTGCGTTTATCATTATAGCGCTGTTTATGATCGTATATTATTTAACTGGCGGAATTGTTGCAGACCTTGCGCTTGTCTTAAACATTGCCTTCATACTTGCTGTCCTTGCTGGATTTAACGCGACTTTGACGCTTCCAGGAATTGCCGGAATAATCCTAACGATAGGAGTTGCGGTTGATGCAAATGTCTTGATCTACGAAAGAATCCGAGAGGAGCTTGCCATAGGTAGAACTCTTAGATCAGCAATTGATGAGGGATATTCAAAAGCATTTAGTGCAATTTTTGACTCAAATGTGACCACCTTCTTAACAGCGCTTATACTTTACAACTTTGGTTCAGGACCTATCCAAGGGTTTGCTTTGACATTGATGATTGGAATTATCGCAAACCTTTTCAGCGCCGTTTTTATAACGAAGGTTATTTACGATATTGTGGCAGATAAATATCCAACCGTGGTAAAATTCGGTTAAATTAAAAACAATTTTAAGAGAGATTGAAAGATGAGATTTATAGGGAAAACAAACATAAAGTTCATTGAGAAAAGAAAAATTTGGTATTTAGTTTCACTAATTGTTATACTTGTTGGCTTAATCTCTATAATTTTTCGGGGAATTCCACTTGGGATTGATTTCCTTGGCGGGACTGAGGTCATAGTTCGCTTTGAAAAACCGGTAGCAATTGGAGATGTGCGAAGCGCAATTGCACAAGTAGGACTTGCTAAAAGTGAAATAAAAATCTATGGAACGCATAACGAGATACTCATCCGAACATCTGAGCAAGCCGAAGGTACAAAAATGGGCGAGATGATTTTATCAGCCCTACAATCAAATTTCCCGGACAATAAGATAACAATTTTGAATGAGGAAAAAGTTGGACCAAGGATTGGGGCAGAACTTAGAAGAAAAGCTTTTTATACAGTCTTGTTCTCATTGATAGCAATGCTTATTTACATTGGGTTGAGGTTCAAGCCGATTTATGGACTTGGTGCTGTTGCAGCTTTGTTTCACGATGTTCTCGTAACGCTTGGCTTTTGCTCAATTTTCAGCACTGTTTCATACCTCAACATTGAGATGAATCAATCGCTCCTTGCTGCTTTTTTGACACTTGTCGGTCTATCGGTCAACGACACAGTTGTCGTCTTTGACAGGATAAGGGAAAACCTCAAGCTCCACAAGGCGCTTGATTTTATATCCATCGTGAACAAAAGCATAAATGAGACATTGAGCAGGACGATCATCACATCTGGAACTGTAATAGTTGTGCTTTTAATTTTGCTCTTTGTTGGGAGTGAGGTCACCCGCGGTTTTGCATTCGCGTTGACAATCGGTATGATAACCGGAACATATTCGTCAATTTACATCGCAAGCGCAATAGTGGTTGACTTCACTTTGGCAAGGCAAAGGAAAGCAGAAAAAGAGAAACTTCTAAAGAAACAACCCGTATCAGCTAAATAAAAAAGGAAATTTCATGCGACTTAAAACGAAAGAATTAAACGATGTAGTTGTGATTGAAGTTAAAGGCAATATGATGGGTGGACCCGACTCTCAAAAATTTAGAGACCTCCTCCATAAAATCATTGATGAGGGGAAGAATAAAGTTGTAGTTGATCTTAAGAGTGTGAAGTTCATAAACAGCGCTGGGCTTGGGACCTTGATAAGCGGTCTTACCACTATGAGAAATGCCGGCGGTGATTTGAAAATCGCAAACCCAACTGAGAAAATTGAATCGTTACTTATGATCACGAGATTGATAAAAGTTTTTGAGAGTTATAGCTCTGTTGATGAGGCAGTTGAAAGTTTCAATAAACGCTCAAAGAAAAGATAATCTCTGAAAAATGTCATTTAAAATCCCTGACGGCGCCGTTTGGGTCATCCTCGGCGCCCAGTGGGGAGATGAAGGAAAAGGGAAAATAGTTGACCTTCTGAGTGAAAACGCAGATATAGTCGTAAGATATCAAGGCGGATCAAACGCCGGGCATACCGTTTCATTTGATGGAAAAACATACATCCTACATTTGCTCCCATCGGGAATTTTCCATCAAAATGTAACCTGTGTGATCGGTAACGGGGTTGTGATTGACCCAATCGCTTTAATGGATGAAATAGAAATGGTCAAGTCAGCTGGCGTTGATATAAAAGGACGTCTTCTAATAAGTCACAACGCCCATCTGATAATGCCTTATCATAAGCTTCTTGATAAAATTTACGATCAAGGAGAAGACAAAATCGGAACAACCGGAAGAGGGATAGGTCCTGCTTATGTTGATAAATATGCAAGGGTTGGTATAAAAGTCGTTGATCTTCTTGACAGGGAAATCTTGTGCAGAAAGCTAAGGAAAAACATTGAAGCTAAGAACGAAATCCTTGAGAAAATTTACGGCACAACAAAGCTTGATGTTGAAAAAATTATTGACGAATACATTGAATTTGACAAGAAAATTGACGAGTTCGTCACCGATACAGCGTTATATTTAAACAACGCTATAAAAGGGAAAAAGAAAATTTTACTTGAAGGGGCTCAAGGTGCTCTTCTTGACATTGATCACGGGACATATCCCTTTGTCACATCTTCAAACCCAACAGCTGGCGGTGCTTCAACTGGTTCCGGAATTCCGCCGACGAAAATTAACGGAGTTATAGGAGTTATAAAAGCATATACAACACGGGTTGGCGAAGGACCATTCCCGACGGAATTGAAGGATGAAATCGGCGATCACATAAGAGAAAAAGGTTTTGAATTCGGCGCAACAACAGGAAGACCGAGAAGGTGCGGATGGCTTGATATTGTAAGTTTAAAATACTCAATCATGATAAACGGCATTGATAAACTCGCCTTGACAAAAATTGATGTCCTAAGTGAGCTTGACGAGATTAAAATCTGCGTCTCTTACGAAATCAACGGGAAGAAATTGAAAAACTTTCCTACAAACCCCGAAGCTCTCTCAAAGGTCACACCGATATATGAAACACTGAGAGGTTGGAAAAAAGACCTCTCAAATATCAGCTCCTATTCGGAATTGCCAGCCGAGGCGAAAGAGTTCGTTGAAGCGATAGAGTTTTTCACAGGAATTGAAATTTCAATAATATCCATCGGGGCAGATAGAAAACAAACGATTTTGAAATGACAAAGGCGGTAAATATAAAAAGGGCGTTGATTTTGTTCGGGGTAACGATAGCGCTTTCAATTTTATATTACACGAATATAATCGTCAAAAACCTTGAAAGAAGGGAAAGACAGATAGCAAACCTTTATGCAAAGTCAATTGAATATATAGCAACTTCCCCTGGGACATCGGAGTATACTTTTATCTTTGACCAAATAATTCTCGCTATTGATTTCCCTGTGATCGTAACGGATCGGGAAAAAAATCCTCTCTTTTACAGAAATGTTGAAATTGACACGACACTTTTAACCGCAGAGAGAGACAAGATATTACGCCAAGAGATTGAGAAAATGGCGAAGACATTTGAGCCGATAAAAATATCCTACGGGGATACTTTGGTTTTGAACTATGTTTTTTACGGGAATTCAAAACTTGTTGAACAACTAAAAATTTTGCCATACATAATCTTTATAACCGCTGGGCTCTTCATCTTGATAGGATACTTAAGCTTTAGTTACATCAAGAAAACCGAACAGAGCAATATATGGGTTGGGCTTGCTCGTGAAACCGCTCATCAGCTTGGGACACCTCTTTCAAGCATATATGGTTGGCTTGAAATTTTGAGGACAAAGATTGATAACGGAGAGGATGTAGCAGATGTGATCCACGAAATTGAAAACGACCTTGAAAAACTTAACAAGATAACGCAAAGATTCTCAAAAATCGGTTCAAAACCGGAGTTCGTTGAGGAAAAAATTGCTGATATAATAAATTCAGTCATTAGATATTTTGAAAAAAGAATCCCTCAAACTGGGAAAAAGATAATGATATCAGTCAAAGGTGATACCTCTGCAAAGGCGTTCGTAAATAGAGAGCTTTTTGAGTGGGTAATAGAAAATCTCCTAAAAAATGCGCTTGACGCCATTGAAAACAGCGAGGGGAAAATTGAATTTAAAATCCAGGAGAAAAAGAATCTCGTCTTGATTGATGTTTCGGATACCGGCAAGGGGATAAATATGAAATACAGGAAGGACATCTTTAGACCCGGCTACACAACGAAAAAACGCGGTTGGGGACTTGGACTTAGCTTATCAAAGAGAATAATTGAGGTCTACCACAACGGAAAACTTTTCCTAAAGGAAAGTAAAATCGGGAAAGGTTCAACATTTAGAATAATCTTGAGGAAGCAAGGATGAAATACGAGAAGATAAAATCAAAAATTGATCATTTGATAAAGGGTAGGAATTTTTTGAGGAAGTTATTTTACGTGGGCTTAAACCTTATTCTTTTAAGGACTTGGCATGTGAGGAAAGAGATAAAAAACTTTTTTAAATCAAGAGATGGACAAATCAATGTGCTTGACGCTGGATGTGGATTTGGACAGTATTCTTACTTCATTGCGAAAAAATTTAAAAACTCAAATGTTATCGGCGTTGACATAAACGAAGAAAGAATCAAGGAGAGCGAAAAATTTGCACGGGAAGAAAGGATTGAGAACTTAAAATTTGACATAGCCGATCTTCAAAACTTAAACTATGAAGAGAACTTTGATCTCATACTTGCGGTTGATGTCTTAGAGCATATTGAAAACGATGCTAAGGTCTTGAAAAATTTTTACAGAGCGTTAAAAAAAGATGGACTTTTGATAATAAGCACCCCATCAACTCTTGGTGGCTCGGATGTGCACTCGGACGAGGACACAAGTTTCATTGAAGAACACATAAGACACGGATATAGCCAAGATGAAATAAAATCAAAACTTGAAGAAGCTGGCTTTGAGGATATCACCTTTAAATATACCTACGGCAAATTTGGAAGTTTATCTTGGAAATTAATGATCAAGTTTCCAATCCTTCTGCTTGGGAAAAGCTTCATTTTCGTGGTTCTACTTCCACTCTATTATCTTTTCGTTTTGATGCCGGGATTCTTGCTTATGTGGCTTGATGGAAGGGTTGAAAATAAGAGCGGGACTGGACTTCTCGTGAAAGCAAAAAAATAGATCAAATTCGTCCAAACCTTTTATCAAGTTCATCAATTGAAATTTTAATTATTATCGGTCTACCGTGAGGACAAACATACGGATTTTTCGTCAGGAAAAGTTGATCTATTAAAGTTCGCATTTCCTCGGGTGTCAGCTTATCACCGGCTTTGATTGCAGATTTGCAAGCGAATGCCTTTGCAAGGTTTTCTCTCACACTTATGTTCGGCTCAATGTTAGCATTTTCTTTGTATTGTTCAATTATCTCAATGAAAACTTCTTTCTCTTTACCCTGCTTTATCTCTGGCGGGACACCGTAAAGTATAACGGTGTTTTTCCCAAAAAGCCTTAGATCAAACCCTAAGTTCTCAAAGTAATCTTTAAGTTCCTTCACGATAGACATATCCGCCGGGGTAAGCTCAATCGTTTGAGGGAAGAGCAATTGCTGTGTAAATGGTGAATTTGAATTCAAACTATCAAGCGCCCTCTCGTACAATACCCTTTCGTGTGCGACATGTTGATCAATTATCATAAGTCCCGTTTTAATTTGAGCGATTATGTATTTGTTATGAACTTGCATAAATGTAATCGTCTCATCCCCACTCCCCTCACCTGAAGTATAAAAAACCGATTGAACTCCTGTAGAAATTTTCTCAACCGTCTCGGAGTCAATTTTAACCTTCCGACTCGTTTCAGCTTCTGGGAAAGATGAGGTGATGAAATCCAAGCTGTATTGTTGTTCCTTTTGAATTCTCTCCTTTATTGGTTCAACCAGGTTTATCAATTTGCTTTTTATCTCGGACAAGTCCGCTGACGGGCGAATTTTTATATCACCGCTTGGTTCAATTGTAAGCTCCGGGATCAAACTAAACTTTGAAAGTGAATGCTTAACCACAGCGCGGACGAAATTGTAAACCCCGGTCTCATCATCAAATTTTACCTCAAGCTTTGATGGATGCACATTGACATCAACTCTTCTTGGGTCAATTGAAATCATCAAAATAAACGATGGGAAGTTCCCTTTGTCAATCAAGTGTTCATATGCGTTAAAAACAGCGTGGCTTATCGAGCGATTGATAATGTATCGCCGATTTAGGAATATAAATTGCATTGACTTTGATTTCCTTGAAAACTCCGGTTTGCTTGTGTACCCGTATATGCTTATGTAGTCGGTCTTTTCAAAGACAGGTACAAGCGTATCAAAAAATTCATCGCCGAAGATTTGTTTTATTCTCGTCTCAAAATCAGTGCTTTCAAACTTTGCAACTACTTCATCATCGCTTATAAATTCAAACGCTATCTCCGGATAGGCGATTGCGAAACGTGTAAATGTCTCGTAAGCATGTTTAAATTCGGTGTAATCGCTTTTCAAGAAATTCCTTCTAGCTGGCGTGTTGAAGAAAAGATTTCTCACAGCGACGGATGTTCCAATCGGATGCGAGGTTTTTGATACCTCCAAAATTTTACTCCCCTCTATTTTCACCAGCGTTGCAAGCTCTTCATCGGCGGTTCTCGTTTTCAATTCAACTTTTGAGACCGCAGCGATTGAGGCAAGCGCCTCGCCCCTGAAACCAAGTGTCTTTATGTTTTCAAGGTCATCATATGTTTCAATCTTGCTAGTGGCGTGTCTTTCAAAGGCGAGAACTGCATCGTCCTCGCTCATACCACATCCATCATCAATTACCTGTATCAATGACTTTCCCGCATCCTTCAAGATGACGGTTATATTCTTCGCCCCAGCATCAATTGAATTTTCAATCAATTCCTTCACTACTGACTCCGGACGCTGGATAACTTCTCCCGCTGCGATCTTTCTAGATATTTCGTCTGGTAAAATTTTTATTCGTCCCATTTTATAAAACCAACTTTCATATCAACCCTGATAAAACAAGATAAACATAGAAAATCAAACCAACAATGATAAACCACCAAATAAGCGACTTTTTCCTTCTTTCGGAAATCCCAATGCGCTGAAACTTCAACTGTCTTTTGATCCTCTCCTTACGCTTCAGCTCCTCATCTTTCTCCGGCTTGTAATATCGCGGGATATACTCAAAGCGAAGATGTTGGGGTCTCTTGAAAAACATGGTAAATTTTAAATTAATTTTTTCACTCCAAGACCCGGTTCATCTGGAAGAACCAATTTCCCATCTTTAACTTTAACTCCATCAAAAGGGTCGTTCGTTATCAAAAGATTTCCATCAAGGTCGGCAAAATCAACAAGCGGAGAAATTTGAGCGCCTGCGGTTATACCAACCGATGATTCAATCATACAGCCAAGCATCACTTTCATATTCATAGCCCTTGCTGTGTTTATCATCTTTATCGCTTCCCTTATCCCTGTGCATTTCATCAGTTTTATGTTTATTCCATCATACGCCTTTCCTAAAATAGGAACATCCCAAAGACGAACGCAGTTCTCATCAGCTATGATTGGAATTTCAACCCTGTCTCTTACCCAAGCGATTGAATCAAGGTCATCTGCCGGCATCGGTTGTTCAACAAATTCAACCCCTTCATTTTGTAACCACTTGATTTTTTCAAGCGCGATCTCCTTCGTCTTCCACCCCTCATTCGCATCAACGCGAATGGGTTTATCTGTAACTTTCCTAATCGTGCGAATTATCTCATAATCGTTTTCAAGCCCAAGTTTGACCTTAAGAACTGGATATCCTTCTGCCTCTTTAACTTTCCTTTCAATTACTTCCGGCTCATCTATCCCAATCGTGAAAGATGTTATCGGCGTCCTTTCCTTGCTCAAACCGAAAAGTTTATAAAGCGGGATATTTAAAATCTTCCCAACTAAATCATGCAATGCGATATCAATTCCAGCTTTTGCTGAATTATTTCCGGGCTCAATTGAATCAACATAATTTAGTATATCCTCAATCTGTAAGGGATCGTTAAACTTTGAAAGGTCAACTTTCTCAAGGAAATTTTTCACCGTTTCAACATTCTCCTTATATCTTGGCGAGGGTGATGCCTCTCCATAGCCAACCAATCCGTCGTGTTCAATCTCAATTAAAACGACTTGATTTGATGTTCTAACTCCGCGGGTGATTTTGAATGGGTGCTTAAGTTTCAATTCAAAGGTTTGGTATTTTAAAATCATCTTCGGGATGAGATTTTATTTTTTGAAAAATGTCAAAATCGCAACCGTTATCAAAAGAAGGCTGAAAAGTTTCTTCAAAACCCTTGACTTAATTTTATATGATGCGTATGCGCCAAAACGACTTGTTATAACAGAGCCGAGCACTATCGGAATCCCAGCAGTGTAATCAACAAAGCCGATCATCCCTGGCATTGAAATTTCCGGATTGTTAATTCCGTTCAATATATATCCAATCGTTCCAAAAGTTGAAGTCAAAACTATAACTGAGCTTGATGTCCCGATTGCTCTTTTAATTGGGATTTTCATTAGATAATTCATAACCGGCACTAAAAGTATCCCACCGCCGACCCCGGCCAAAACAGAAACTATCCCAGCGACAAGCCCCCAAAAAAACGCCGAAATTAAGTTAACATTTGCTTTGTAATTTGATAAATCATCAATATCAATCGCTTTCTCATTTGACAAGATAAACATTCTAATTCCAGCGAAAATTATGACAATGGTGATGAAGGTCTTGATGAAGCTTCCTGAGACGCTCGTCGCCAATTTACTCCCAGCAAGCGCCGATATTATTGAGGCTAAGCCCATCGTTAAGGTAAGTTCCCACTCAACATTTTTGTTCTCAACTTGTTTTAAAGTGCTTGAAATTGAAGTGAAAACAATGGTAAATAAACTTGTTGCGACCGCTATTTTGGGGATTAAATCCGTTGGTAACCCAACACTGCTGTAATAATACATTAAAATCAGGACGAGAATTATCCCCCCACCTATTCCAAAAAAGCCAGCCAAAAATCCAGCGAAAAGTCCCGATGCGAAAAGTGTTAAAATTTTTAAAACTGTCATTTTAAACCTAAAAGTAAATTGTATGCTTTTTTGTTCTTTAAAATCGCAACCGCCACCTTCACCTGATTGTCGTTTTTTAATCCCCAAGCGATCAATTCGTCCTCATATTTGTATCTTGAGATTATCTCACGGGCAAGTTCATCTGCAATCTGTTCACGATAAAGTTTGAAATAATCTATCCGCTGTGTCCTCACTTTGTTCAACATCGCTTCAACCTCGGTTATATAACCATCGTTCAACTTCTGCTTCTTTGCATATTCAATTGCTTTTTCAAGGTTTATCTCAAAACTATCTTTATATGAGAAATTGTTTTTCTTAACAAAATCCTCAAAGCGCGAAAAAACTGAGTCATTTATCACAAAATCATTCGGGATGCTCTCGTTTTCAGATCTGAACTTATTTGCGAACTTGAAAAACATTCTTCTTTGCGAAAGTGCCTCAACGAAATCACTTCTTTTCTTCTCCTCAACAATTGTGTCGGGTAATATACCACCTTCTGCGTAAACAATGCGACCATTTTTAGTTTTAAAAACTTTTTGTTCAGAGTCTGGCTTCTGAATGAAGACACCATCTGGTTTGTGGAAGTAATCAATTTCTTGAATACAGCGACCGCTTGGGGTGTAATACTTAGCGGTTGTCATCTTCAAAAAAGTGTTATAGGAGAGATAAGTTATCGTTTGAACGAGCCCTTTTCCAAATGTTTTCGTTCCAAGGACGACCCCACGGTCAAGGTCTTGGATTGCACCGGCAACGATTTCACTTGCGCTCGCACTTGAACCATTTACGACAACAACAAGAGGGACATCTAAAAGAATGGGCTTCTCCGTTGAAAAATAATTTCTAACTGCATCCGGTTTGCGTCCCTTGGTTGAAACGATCAAACTCCCCTCAGGCACAAACTTTTCAACCACATCAACCGCTGCATCAAGCAAACCCCCTGGGTTGTCGCGTAGGTCAAGAATGAGACCCTTTATCTCACCTTTTGATTGTAGATTCTTTATCGCCTTCCTTAATTCTTCCCCGGCGTTTCTGGAAAAGCGCTCAAGTTTAATATATGCGATTCCATCATCAATGAAATCATAAAAGGTTACATTTTTAACCTCAACTTCCGCACGCGTTAACTCAAAAACAAGTGGGTCGCTTACACCTTCCCTTATAACTTTAACCTTAAGCTGTGTCCCTGGCTTACCAACCATGAGAGACCTAACCTCGTCAAGCGATTTATCTTTAACATAAATGCTATCAATTTGAACTATCACATCCCCAACCCTTATTCCCGCTTTATCGGCCGGATATCCTCTTGAGACCTTTATGACGACAATTGATGTATCAAACTTTGAAATTGAAATCCCAATGCCACCATATTTCCCCGTCGTTAAAGCATCAACTTCTTCACTGTGCTTCTCATCTATAAAAACTGTGTAAGGGTCAAGTTCGCTCAACATCCCCTTTATCCCAGCTCTTATAAACTTCTCTGGGTCAACTTCGTCAACATAATTTAAGATGACCTCCTTATAAATTTTCCCGAAGACCTCAACGCTTTTATTTATCTTCAAGAAAATATCCTCATTCTGCGGGTGGAACTTCAAAAATCCCACAGCGATGAGGAATGTAAAACCGAAAAGAAAAAATTTCCGCTTCATTTTCCTCTGACCTTTAATTTTTCAGAGACGATTGACCAAACCTCGCTGCTTATCTCGTCAATCCCCCTTAAACCATTAATCACATAAAATCGCTTTTCTTCCCTTGCAAGCTCAAGATAACCATTCCTGACACGCTCGTAAAATTCAACACCCGAATTTTCCATCCTATCAAAATCGCCGTATTTCTGTCTTCTACGATTGTAAATCTCGGAAACTGGAATATCAATGAGAAATGTCAAGTCTGGAACCAATCCAGATGAAGCAAGTTCATTTACGACCTTGATTTTCTCAATATCAATTCCACGCCCATAACCTTGATAAGCAAGCGTTGAATCATAAAATCTATCGCAGATGACCACCTTCCCGGAATTAAGTGCTGGGATTATCACCTCACCGACAAGTTGCGCACGACTTGCTGAGAAAAGAAAAAGTTCAGTTACATCGCACATCTCTACATTTTCCTTATCAAGAAGGATGTTCCTTATAAGTTCAGATATCCTTGTCCCACCAGGTTCCCTCACAAATACGACTTCAAAACCATACCCTTTGAGCTTGCTGATCAAAATTTCTGCTTGTGTTGTCTTACCACAAAGGTCAACCCCTTCAAAAGTTATAAACATCACATTAAGAAAATTTCTTTTCCTCTTTCAGCGGATTTATACACCGCATCAACGATTTTCATCCTGTAGAGAGCGTCCTCAGCGCTTGAAACAAGCGGATGAAGCCCACGAACAGCTCCGATGAAATGTTTGATTTCGTTTTCATACGACTTCAAATATAAAACCTCAGGTCTATCCATTTTTTCAGGAGCAAGGTTTATAAGCTTGCCCTGTATGTCTTTATAAATTCTAAACGGGTTCAATTCCCCGGTGCCCTCCGTTCCAAAAATGTTAAGATAAAAGATTGAATTCTCAAACTCATATGACCAACTAACATCAATGAATAAAGTTGAATCGTTTTTAAACTTCACGAAAACAATTGAACTATCTTCAACGGATTTCGTTTGATGTTTATAACATATTGCACTCACACTTTTAACCTCTGGATAACCCGCCATCCACAAAGCCAGGTCAAGTATGCTTATGCCAAGGTCAAGCATGACACCGCCACCAGCTTTTTCTTTCATCAAAATCCACTTCCTATCATTTGGTTTCTTGAACCAGCCAGCTTTAACATAAAAAACCGAACCAAGCTCACCTTGTTCAATAAACCCCTTCATCAACATACAATCAGGTCTAAATCTTAGATTCATACCAACCATAACTTTTCTCTTTCTTTCGCCGATCGCTTTAACGACCGATTCAGCTTCTCTGTAGCTTCTGGCAAGGGGTCTTTCAACGAAAACATCCTTTCCAGCTTCAACGCAAGCGATCGCCATCTCAGCGTGAAGGTTCGTCGGTGTCAAAATTTCAACTGCCTCAATCTCTTCAACCTCTTGAAGCATCTTCTCATAATCGGTATAAAAATATGGGACATTGTATTTTTCAGCTATCATACGCGCCTTCGTTCTGTCCGTATCGCAAACCGCAACTATTTGGACATTTTTAATCTTTGAAAGTATCGGAAGATGAATTGCTTGAGCTATACCGCCAAGCCCAATTACAGCGAATTTAATTTCCTCCATTTCTCAAAATCTTTGTTTTATCCTTCAAAGTTTCAAACTCAAATGCTTCAAGTATCCTTTCAACGATGCCATCAGGGTCAAGCTTAAGCATTCGCCAAAGTTCCTCTTGAGTCCCATGCTCAATAAACTCATCTGGGATGCCATGAATTAAGAATCCGACATTTTTAACACCTTTCATTGCTGCATATTCAAGGACTGCGCTACCAAATCCACCTCTGATAGTGTTTTCTTCAACGGTAACAACTTTATCAAACTTCTCAAAAACATAATCAAGCAAACCCTCATCAAGTGGTTTAACAAATCTCATATTTACAACCGTTGCCTCAATCCCGTAAGATGAAAGTTTTTCACTCGCTCTCAAACACGGATAAACCATATTTCCAATCGCAAGTATTGCAAGGTCATCACCATCCCTTAAAACTTCAGCTTTGCCGATCTCAATTAGGTCAAAATCCTTTTTCAATGGAACGCCTACACCATTTCCCCTTGGATACCTTATCGCAACAGGACCTTTGTTATACACCGTTGCAGTGTAGAGCATATCCCTGAGTTCGCTTTCATCTTTCGGCGCCATTATCACCATATTCGGTATGAGGCGCAAATAGCTAAGATCAAACGCACCGTGATGTGTCGGTCCATCAGCACCAACGAGCCCAGCTCTATCAATCGCAAAAACGACATGAAGACGCTGAAGCGCAACATCGTGAATTATCTGATCAAAAGCTCTTTGTAAAAATGTTGAATAAATCGCACATATAGGAACATAACCCTCTGTCGCCAGCCCAGCTGAAAAGGTCACAGCGTGTTGCTCCGCTATACCAACATCAAAAAATCTTTCTGGAATCTCCTTCTTTAAAATGTTAAGTCCTGTACCATCAGGCATTGCAGCGGTTATACCGACAATCTTACTGTTTTGCCTTGCAAGTTGAACCACCGCCTCACCAAAAACCTTCGTGTAACTTGGTGGTTGTGGTTTATCACTTTTATACATTTTACCGGTGATTTTATCAAAAGGGGTCACACCGTGAAGCTTCTGTTCGTCCTCCTCAGCTGGTTTATAACCTTTGCCTTTCTGTGTTATAACATGAAGGAGAATTGGACCGTTAAGATTTTTTATCTCAGATAAAATCCTTATCAACTTTTGAATGTTATGCCCGTTCACAGGTCCAAAATATCTAAAACCTAGCGCTTCAAATAACATACCCGGCGTTATTATCGCCTTGACCCCACCTTCAACCTTAGCTGCAAGCCTTCTTATCCTATCCCCGATGCCATCAAGCTGACCCGTTAAGTCCCAAACAAACGACTTCAACTTGTTGTAATGCGAACTTGCGATCAACTCGGTGAAATACTTTGAAACCGCCCAAACATTTGGTGAAATTGACATATTGTTGTCATTTAAAATCACGATCAAATTTTTCTTTAAAACCCCGGCATTGTTCATCGCTTCATAAGCAAGACCAGCCGTCATAGCGCCATCTCCAATTATAGCAACGACTTTATAATCTTGTTCATCAAAATCCCTTGCCGTGGCTATTCCAAGAGCAGCTGAAATTGAAGTTGAAGCATGACCAGCCCCAAAGACATCATAAATGCTCTCACTTCTCTTAAGAAAACCACTTATTCCTCTAAACTGTCTTATCGTATGAAAAACATCCCTACGCCCCGTTATTATCTTGTGAACATAACCTTGATGCCCGGTATCCCAGATGATTTTATCTTTCGGTGCATTAAAAACATAGTGCACCGCAAGCGTCAACTCAACCACGCCCAAGCTCGCCCCGAGATGACCCCCAACTCTTGAAATAGTATCAATGATAAATTCCCTTATCTCACTTGCGAGCTTTTCAAGCTCACGGATATCCAAACTTTTCAAATCATCAGGTGAATTTACCTTCGGCAAGATGCGATAATCTGTGCCCATTTAAACCTCAAAATTTGTTGTTAAGATCGTCAAAGTCAATCAGTGTGAAACCTCGCAATTCATCTTTGACTATTTTCTTTATTCTAAGCTCTGCTTGCAAAAGTTTATCCATACAATACTTTGAAAGTTTAACTCCCCGCTCATACATCTCTATTGCCTCATCAAGCGAAACCTCACCCGCCTCAAGCTTCTCAACTATAACTTGAAGTTCCCTTAAAGCTTGCTCAAATGTTAAATTCTCAATTTCTTCTGCTTCATTCTTCTTCGCCATAACCCTTCACCACCCCTTTTATTGTTCCATCTGAAAGTTTAATTTTAAACTCATCATTTAAATCCAACTCTTTTTTACTGTGAACTATCCTGCCATCTTTATAAACTATTGCATAACCCCTCTTCAGAGCAAGTTCAGGATTAACCGATTCAAATCTTTTAAGCCATTGCACAAAATTTTGCTTCAAAATCTCAAACTTATGTGACATAGCGATATCAAGCGCTCTACTTAAATCATCAACCCTCATCGTGTATTGCCTGAGCCAATCAATCGGTCTATTAAAGGCATAGCTCTTCACAAGATGTTCAACCTCTCTTTTGCTCATTTTAATCTTATCCATAACAAGTTGATGAATAGTATACCAAATATTTCGGACATTTTCAAGAACATCATCCCGATTTTTAACCACAAGTTCAGCAGCAGCTGATGGTGTTGGCGCCCTCAAATCCGCAACGAAATCACTTATGCTATAATCAATCTCGTGACCGACAGCGCTTATTATAGGAATCCTTGATGCAAAAATTGCCCTCGCAACGATTTCTTCATTAAAAGCCCACAAATCCTCAATTGATCCTCCACCTCTACCGACAATTATCACATCAACTCCACCATAACGGTTAAAATCGTAAATAGCTTGAGCTATCTCCTCAGCTGCCCCCTCACCTTGAACTTTTACAGGATAAAGTATAATTTCAACCGCTGGAAAACGACGCGAAATTATGTTTATCATATCCCTTATCGCAGCTCCTGTAGGACTTGTCACTATCCCAATCCTATTTGGATATTCAGGGATTGGCTTCTTATACTTTCTATCAAACAAACCCTCAGCGGCTAGCTTCTGCTTCAACATCTCAAACTTCATTTGAAGCTCTCCAATTCCCAATGGCTCAATGAAATCAACTATAATCTTATATTCACCGTTTGGCTCATAAACCTCAACCTTTCCATGGACAAGAACCTTATCACCATCTTTAAACCTGAAATTCTTCAAATAAATGTCCGCTCTACTCTTCCATAAAGCTGCCTTTATTGAAGCGTTCTCATCCTTTAAAGTGAAATAAACATGTCCCGAGGTGTGAATCTTATAATTTGATATCTCGCCCTGAAGCCAAACATCTTGAAACCTTGGCTCAAGTTCAATATGCTTCTTGATCTCATAAGTCAGTTCAGAAACAGTCAAAATTTTGTCCCTTGATAACAAGGGATAAGCATTAAACATACCCTTTGAAGCTGATTATTCTTTTTGAGAAATTTAAACAAAAATTCAAAAAATAAAAAAGGTCGCCCCATTAAAGGAGCGACCCTTAAGGTGCAATTTATGAGGTGGTCATCATGCGCCAGCAAGTTCAAGAAGACGAGCCCACCTTCTATCAACCTCAGATTGTATCTGCTCAACCAAATGCTGATTTTCTGGCTTTAAAAGATGTGAAAATCTACCTTGAACCTTGAGCCACTCAATCACTGGCTTTTTCTCCCGCGGTCTGTAATTAATTTTGTATTTCCCATTCTCAACCTCATAAAGTGGCCAAACACATGTCTCAACTGCAAGCTTCGCAACCTCAATCCCCTTCTCAGCTGGATACCTCCAACCAAGAGTGCAAGGGGCAAGAATATTTATAAATTTCGGTCCCTTTATACTCAACGCTTTCTCAACCTTCATGTTAAGGTCCTTCCAATTGTGAACCGACGCTTGCGCTACATAAGGTATCCCATGCGCAGCCATTATCTGAGTTAAGTCCTTTGGAAATTGTTTCTTCCCAAATTCAACAACCCCAACAGGAGTTGTGGCAGTTTGTGCACCAAATGGAGTAGCGCTAGACCTTTGAATTCCAGTGTTCATATATGCTTCATTATTGTAACAAATGTAAAGCACATCATGCCCTCTTTCAGCCATCCCAGAAAGCGCCTGAAATCCTATATCATAGGTTCCTCCATCTCCACCAAAAGCAATGATTTTTATTTCCTTATCTATTTTCCCCTTCTTCTTCAAAACCTTATAAGCTGATTCAACGCCACTCATAACAGCTGCCACATTCTCAAACGCAACATGAATATAAGGCACATTCCAAGCAGTGTATGGGAAAATCGTTGAAACAACTTCCATACAACCAGTCGCAAAACCAACAACACATGGATAATTGACCGATAATGTGACTTGTCTTAAAGCTACCGCTGGAAGACATCCAGCGCAAGCTCTGTGCCCTGATGTAAATTTTACCTCACGCTGTGATAACTCTTTTAAGTTCGCCATCTTTAAAAAAACTTTAATTTTTAACTTTTAACCCCTTCACCCTTTCAAAATAATCCTCTTCACCGCGAACTCCGATAAATCTCGGTAATTTTGGAACTTCCCCAGAAATTCTCACCTTATCAAGTTCAAAGAAAATCTTCTCAATATCACTTGGACTTATATCCCTACCACCAAGCCCATAGATATAATTGACCACAGGAAGATCAGAATACTTCGTCCCTTGCAAGACCGACTTAACATCAAGACAGACTGGACCATAAGGAGCGCCAAACGCTATCGCCCTGTCCATAACACCAACAACCGAAGCACCAGAGAGAAACTCAAACACCTCATCTCTCGGGAAAGGTCTATAAAGCCGAATTTTTAAAGCCCCGACCTTCATACCCTTTAACCTCAAATTATCAACCACATCTTTTATAGTTCCGGCAGTTGAACCAAGCGATATTAAAACAACATCTGCATCGTCAATCTCATACGGCTCAACATATTGATACCTCCTTCCACTTATTTTATAAAACTCATCCTCAATTTCCTTTATAAACCTATAAGCACTCTCCATCGCTTCAGCTTGAGCCCTTTTATGCTCAAAATAATAATCCTGAAGGTCAAGCGGACCAAATGTCACGGGGTTTTCAACATCAAGAAGCTTATACCTTGGATTATATTCACCGATGAAATTTTTCACAACCTCATCATCAAGGACCTCAACTCTTTCCATAGTATGGCTTATGATAAAACCATCCATTGTCACCATAACCGGGAGAAGTATCTCGGGGTGTTCTGCGACCCTTATAGCAATTATCGTGTTGTCATAAGCTTCTTGAGCGTTTTCAGAGAAAATTTGTATCCACCCGGAATCGCGTGCCCCCATCGTATCCGAATGATCGCAGTGTATGTTTATCGGAGCGCTTAAAGCCCTATTTACAACAGCCATGACTATCGGCAACCTTAAACCAGCTGCAATGTAAAGAATTTCCCACATCAGAGCAAGACCCTGCGAACTTGTAGCGGTCATAGCCCTCACGCCAGCTGCACTTGCTCCAACAGTTGCGCTCAAAGCACTATGCTCCGATTCAACTAAAACCAGCTCTGTATCAACAAGCCCGTCCGCAACAAATTCAGCAAACTTGTGCATCAACTCCGTCTGTGGAGTTATAGGATAAGCTGCAACAACATCAGGGTTTATCTGCCTCATGGCTTCAGCAACCGCTTCATTCCCAGTTAAAGCCATAACTTTCATTTTTTCCATCCCTCCAAATTTTTTATCACTGATGTTCAAGAACCATAGTTATTGCCTTTGCTTTATCCGGACATACTTCGGCACAAATACCGCATCCCTTACAATGGTCATAATCAAAACCCACCATTTTCCCGTCACTTACTAAAATTGAATTGTCAGGACAATAAATCCAGCAAATCAAGCAATCATTGCACTTTGACCTGTCAAGCACCGGTCTGAACGTCCTCCACGAACCAGTTTTATACTTAACAGCTGAACCCGGCTCAACAACAAGCCCGCCAATCGGAAGTTCAAACCATTTCTTTAACTCGCTCATTCCTCCTTTACCTCCTCAAACGCTTTTTTTATCGCTTGAATGTTCCCTTCAATAACTTTTGAACTATACCTTTTACTGAATTTCTTAGCTATGTTCTTCAAGAGCGTATCAAGGTCAAGAACGCTCGTAACCCTTATCAAAGCCCCAAGCATAACCGTATTCGGTATCGGCTTCCCTATCGTCTCAAGTGCTATTTTAGTGGCATTTACAGTGTAAATTTTCCTACTCTTTATTCCAAACTTTTCGCGCACCTGTTTCGGGGAAAGCTCAGTGTTAATTATCAAAACACCATCATCTGGCATCCCTTCCGTGACATCAATCGTCTCAAGAAGCGTTTGATCAAGCACCACAACAACCTGCGGATTTTCAATCCCACTGCGAACCCTTATTGGCTTATCATCAATCCTCGTGAATCCTTTAACCGGCGCACCCATTCTCTCAGGACCATATTCGGGAAAACCCTGTGCATATTTCCCTTCCTCAATTGATGTCTCAGCAAAAAGAAGTGAAGCGGTTTTAACACCTTGACCTCCACGACCATGCCATCTTATCTCAATCATCCCAAAGAAAAATTTAATTTTTACTGCAAAATGTTCTTTAACCAATCATTAAAAATCGTGCCAAACAAAAAAATTAAAAATCAATGGGTTTAAAAACGGAATTTGATTAAATTTGACACAAAAATTTGAAATGGTCGCAAACTGAAACAATCATTTCTGTAGGGAACGCAAAAGCTCAATATATTTCCTTATCAACGCCTCATAATCCCTGTGATAGTTTTCGCGAACTGATTTTAAAAGCTCTTGGAAAATTTTATCCCTCTCCTCTTGAAGGTTAAGCTCGGAAGGGCTTTCTCTGACTATGTTTTGACCCGGACGGGATTCTCTTCGCTTTTCAAAATCTCTCTCGTGAATTGAACGCTGAGCATCAAGAAGGCGGGAAAGAATTCTATCCTGTTTCCTTATCGTCTCTTCAGTTAAATTGTTTGATTCAAGATCACTTACGACTTCTTTCATCTCCTCAGCGATTTTATTCAAATCGCCAAGTATCCGTCCCCTATTTCCAGAGATTTCAGCCTCTTTCATAAGTTCCTGAAGAGATTTCCTTATCAATTCCTGTTGAGCAGCTAACCTTGCCATCTCCGCCTGTTGCTGAAGTGAAAGCTGTTGCATAAGTTCCTGTGTCGCTTGATTCAAACCAAGCTGTTGCATTGCAAGTTGGTTCAATTGTTGAAGTAAGAACTGCAAACCTCCACCTGCCCCACCTTGCATAAGCGCTTGCATAGCGTTTCCAAGTTGTATCACAGCCCTGTTAAGCGAGCTCATCGCCTCTGTCTGAAATCTTAAAGCGCTTGAATTATCCCGAGCCGAAAGCGACTCAACTGATCGGTGCATATTTATCAAAGCTGAACCGATCTCCCTGCCCATATCTGGCGTGATAGCAAATGTCTTCTGCGAAAGCTCAATCAACGAATTAGCGACAGAATTTAAACCAGAGAGTAAATCCATCTGCTGTCTGGCAAGATCACGCAACTTTGATGAACCCTGAGCTGAGGTCATCGTCTCCTGCTTAACTTCTTCCTGCCCCTTTGAAAGGTTTAAAAGGTCCTGCTGAACCTTCTGCATCTGTGAAATTATCTGGCGCTGTTGATTCTGCATAAGCTGTTGCTGAAGCGACTGAAGTTCACTTTGCATCTGCATTAAATCCTGAGAAACCTCAAACTGCATCTGCATCGCTACTCCCAAGTCACCCAAAGCCAACCTATCTCCAATTTTATCAAAACCCTCATCCATTTTCTTATCCCTTAACTCATTCAAAATTTTATTAAGCGAATCAACTGGCATCTCATCAGAAAACTCTTTCATCCTCTCCTTTATCTCCTCAAGCGACTCCTCAATTTGCCTGATATCATCTTTCAAACTCCTCTGCTCATCGCTTAACTCCTTGAGTTTACCCTTGTCCTCCGGGTTAACCTGCGCCGTTTTCTTTCTCAAATCTTCCTGCTTATCTATTGCCTGCTCCACCTGTTTCAAAACCTCACTCAACTTTTGTTCAATCTGAATCCTCCTCAAAAGATTTAAAGTCCTCTCAATGCTCCTTCTAAAACTCTCCTCCGAAAATTGAAACCTCTCAAGCGCCTGCCTTAACATATCGGGATCAATGTTCTGCAACGCTTGCTCAAACCTCTTCATCAGCTCCTTTAACTCCGGAATGTCAAGCTGATTGAGCAACTTTTGAAGCTCAAGATACTTTTCAAGCGTCTCGGGCGAGAGAAGGCGATTTTCCTCCATCTTTTGAACAAGTTCTTGAAGTTTTTGACTTGTCTCCTTTATCCTGTTCCTCAACTCATCATATTTCTTTGCTATATTCTGTATCTTCTGCTGTCTTTGCCAATCCCCTTTGATGTTCCCCCTTTTTAAATCTCTGTCAATCTCATCCATCTCTTTTCTCAACTTCTTCGCCATCTCAAAAATATCACTCATCTGCTGATAAATCTCACCCTGCATCTGCTCAACCTGAGCTAAAATCTCATACAACGATGGAAATCTAACCGTGTAAATTTCCGTCCTAGCTGATTTAGGACCGCTAACCATATCATTATCAAAAACTTCAAGGTAATAACTCACAACATCATCCGGCGACAACTCAAGCTCAGACAAATCCCAAACATAATGAATCTCTTGTTCCTTTAATCTCTTGTCAAGCGGGATCTCAACATAATTAAACTCTTCCCGTGGTTTAATATATCTTGAAAAACTCAATCTATAAGCAAGGCGCAACTTTGTAAAGCCAAAGTCATCACCAATTTTTGCATTTACGAGCAAGCTCATATCTCTGCCGATGTCAACACTTCTCTCCGGCTTTAAAATTTCAATCTTCGGATGTTCATCTGGAATGACATTAATTCTATATTCAACCGGCTGTTCACTTCTTAAACCATCCTTGCTCAAAAGCTCAATGTGATAGTTTGAATTTCTCATCAACTTAACCTTACCATTAGCCCTTTCCCCAGAAATTTCCAAAGCAACAGAAGAAGAATCATCATCAAAAACAATTTTTGCGGAGTCTAGGTCTTTGTTCGCCAAAATTTCAAAATTTGCAACAGTTCCAACTATCGCCGTTATATCGCCAGAATTATCATCAAGATATTGCGGTTCAAACCCGGTATATTCTGGATAAACAAGCTTGACCTTCAACAACTTGACAATCGGTCTGTCAATGACATCTATCTTAAACTTTTCGCTTTTTATATCCTTAAATCTAACGAAATACTCAAGCGAAGCCCTGAGATTTAAAATTTCATTCTCAAACCATCCTCCCCCACTTCTCTTAATTTTTTTAACTTCAAATTCCTTCACCCCAGGTTGAGTCGTCCAAATTTCAATTTCGCTTGGTTCAATAATCCCTTGCCTCTGTGGCTTGACATAAATCCTAATTTTGACATTTGAACCCTTCGCTACAACAGTATCCCCGGGCTCAACCCTTATAAAATAATCGGACGGCTTAATAAAATTATAGTTGTAGTTTAAAATCCTAACATAGGAACTTCTAAATCCCGGAGATAAAATTAAAGCAACCACAAACACAAACAAAAGCGAAACAGATACGCCCAAAATTTTCCTTGAAACAGATGAATCAACATTGTCCCAATCATATCTCAAAACTTCCTTCCCAAGCTGGACGAAAGCCGATTCAATCAACTCATCTGAATAATAAGCAGAACGATTAAATCGTTGCTCATAAATTTGAAGTGCATCAAGAAGTTTATCCCCGACCTGCGGATATTTTCTCCCAACTTCATCAGCAAGCTCAAAATAAGACCTTGACCTTACAATTCCCAAAAACTTTAAAAGAGAGGGCAAAACATAAATTGAAAAGCTCAAAATCAAAGCACCTACGACAACAAAAAAAATCAAAGCCCTCGTTGGAGAGGCAAAGTAAATCCTCATCTCAAATATCCCAACCACAACGAGAACAAAGAGAGCAAATAAAACCCAAATTGAAAACCTAAACTTAAAGGTCTCAAATTCAAGCCCTCTCCTCAAACGCTTAAGTTTCTCCTCTATCTGCAAATAAATTTCCCTCATTTTAAACCAGATGTTAATTTGTCAAAGCCCAAACAATTATATTCGTTCCAAACCTTAACGCCTCTTGTCTTTTCTCCTCAGGGTCGTGATGAACCTCGGGATCAGCCCAACCATCGCTTGGATTTGATTCATAAGTGTAAAGCACGACCAATCTACCGTTATGAAAAATTCCAAACGCCTGGGGTGGCTTGTTATCGTGCTCGTGTGTTTTAGGAACCCCGTTCGGAAAACTAAACCAACAATGAAAAAGTCCATATGAAAAGGGCAACTCAACAAGCTCTTTATCCGGAAAAACTTTTTTAATCTCTCTCCTGAACGATTTATCCATACCATAGTCATCATCAGCGTAAAGAAAACCGCCATTTTCAAGATATGTTCTTAACCTTTTTGCTTCATCTTCATTAAAATTTATATTCCCATGACCTGTCATAAAGAGAAAAGGATATGAAAAGATATTATCACTTCCGATATCAACAAACTCATAAACCGGGATGACATCAATGTTTGTATTTTCCTGAATGAACTTCAAAAGATTTACCTCTGCGGATGGATCGTTATACCAGTCCCCGCCACCGCGATATTTCAACCGCCCAATTTTAAACGAACTTCTCAATTGATATGCCTCTTGCGCCCTTGAGTAATGATTCAACTCAATGAAAGCAACAAACACCGCTATCAAAAAAATTGCAAATATATGCAAAATTTTCTCTTTCATCGCATGACAAAGCTTTTTTATAGTCAATCATAATTTAGGAAACTCCCACCCAATAATCAAACAAAAAAGCCCCAGCAATAGGCTGGGGCTAAAACACCAAACACTTAAAATTGCTTACTTCACCAAAAGCATCTTCTTAACGGAAACAAAATCGCTCCCACCCATAACGGGTTTTGCTACCATTCGGTAAAAATATACACCACTTGCATACTCGTTCATATCAATAAGAACTTTATACCTCCCAGCGTCCCTAACTTCGTTTACAACCGTCTTCAGCTTACGACCCAAAACATCATAAATAGAGATTTCAACACTTGACTTAACTGGAAGATCAAAGTTTATCGTCGTCACAGGATTAAATGGATTCGGATAATTCTGCGAAAGCGTAAACTCACCAGGCAAAACATCTCTATTATCTTCAACCTGAGTGACAACATATGGAATCCAACCAACGATTAGCGGACCAAAAGTGCCTCTTCCGATTAAGAAATATATCCTTTTATCTGAAGTATTGGCGATTGCGCTGATAGAGGTTATACTATACAACAGATCGTCATACTTTAACAATCCCGAATAATCATATTCAATCATTCCTGTAAAGTTATCTGATGCCTTCCAATGATAAAACTTCCCAGCCCATGTGCCAAGCAAGTGAATCTGCCCATCTTCATCTCTTATGAAAGAAAATGAAGGATAGGTAATCGGCGGGATGGGTTGGAAATTAAACAACACTTTGCGTGGAAAGCGATAGATTAAAGCAGAATCCCGATAAAACTTATACAAATAAACCTCGTAACCCGACGAACTCCACCATGGATCGCTCACAATATATAAATTACCATTCGCATCAACACCAGCTACACCAAAGTCACTAAGTTGTCTTGAAGAACGCTTGAAACCAGACCCGTAGTCACCATAATAGTATACAGAATAACCCAACGAACCCGCAAGTCCATATGCATCACCCCAAATATAACAAAGTCCATCCCTTGACACTTCAATCCTAACATTTTTCAAGTTTATTGTTGTGTCAATAACTATTGGGGGCTTAAAACTTCCACCCTCATTATTTGTATAAAATACCCTTGGCTTATCCTTAAAGGTTGAATAAACCACATGAACAACATTATTCTCATCAACAATAAAGCTAGTATAAGAATCAAATAGAGCTTGATTTGTTGTATCAGGTGTTACAAGCACTGTATCCCATTGCCCAGATGATGTCTCCTTAAGGAGAAAAATTCGCCCCAAGTTATAACCTGCTGGACGAATTGAATCAACACCAAAAACCAAAAAATACATTTTATTGTCTTTACCAAATGTATAGTGAAAGCTTTTAAAAACCCAATGTAACTTCTCTCCCACTGGAACTGGCGAAATTGTTATTTCTTTAATGTCTTCGGTCAAAGAATAGTTCATAATGTAATCATTACCAATGCTTCTTAGCTTGTAAAGGTAGATATAAGCAGTTCTTACACTATCATAAACAATATTTTCCCAGCTGTTCCAAAGATAAACTTGACCCGTCTGATCAATATACCAGTTTGTTCCATACCCAAATCTTTTTCTTTCTACTCCGTCTATACTACTTCCAGCCAGTAGTTCATACCTATAATTCCCAGATTCCTGATGCATCAAAACAATCCCTGGGATTCCACTAAATAAATTTTCATTTAAAAACAAATGTCTACCCCAATTAGCAAAATGAGCAATTGCTTTATTCAAATTATAGGCGCTTACATAGACTAAGGGTAAGGGAACATGATTCCAATCTATTAATTCACTCCTAAACTGCCAATGCCTCGTTGAATCGTAAGAAATCGTATAATTATAAGTCGGCGTCACACCCTCAGCATTTATCGGTAAGTTTGAAGGAGTATAAGCTAAGTATATAACCTGGCGTGACTCAATTTTTATCAAATGTAGATTATCATCTTTGTCTATATACGAGCTAACATAATTCGGCCATGAATATCCACCCCATGTCGTCTCCACCCGATACCAATTTTTATATCCATCGTTTAAATCAGCTTGATAAAGCGGGAAAAAAGTATGATTAAGGTTCACAAAATTATAATTCCTAAGCTCAACAGGATCAGAAGCATAAATTACCTGGCTATTGCCACCTGGTGCAATTTTATAAAGAGTGTAAGCTCTGTAGTAAGAAAGAGTATCACTAAGTACCACACCATCTTTGGAATAACCTTCATAAAGAGTTAAATACAAATACTTGTTTGCGGAAACGTTATAAGTATAGCTATGATGAGGATTTTGTCCGAATCTAAAATAACTGGAAAATGATATAGTGTCAACCGTTATATTTAAATTGTTAGCTGATGGATTAGCCAAATGAATCCAAATTAAAGAATCAGGACGGGGACCATACGGCCCGTAATTAGGGAACAAAACAGCAATATTTACAACAATTTTATCATCCTTCGTTCTTAACACTCTTATATAATCAAAAGCTGGGGAAGCAGGATTAAGAGTACCTAAACTCACTGAGTTAAAAACAAGCGCACTGTCCATTGAAGAGTTTAGGTAGAAAGGCGTTGGATTTGTATAATCAGCTGAACCATGATCATAAATAACTCCCGCAATATGAACAACGCCATTGGTATCAACATCAAAATCCCAACTTGTATAAGGGGCAGTGTATACACTTGGAGATTTACCAATAAGCACAGGGCTTTTGAATTGCCCATTTTCACTTTTAAATAAATAAAAGTATCCCTGGCTACTAAGTCCAACAACGCATGGATTGCCATAGCGGTCATATTTAATTTTAATTCCATCAAGCGGGAAAACCTCAAACAAATTAAATTGCTGTGCAAAAACAGCCCCAAAAGATAAAATGAAAACCAGTGCCAAAGGAATTACTTTTACCTTCATAGATCTTTCCTTTTTAAATTTTTAAAAACATATCAAAATTTTAAAAAATTCGGTAAAAAATCATTTGATTTATATCACACCCCGGAACAACTCGGATAAAATGCCTGTTTTGAATATAAAACAAAAAATCGTTTAAAACGAAATGCGAAAGCCAAACCGTCTTATAAATGAAAACAGTCCCTATCTTTTACAACATGCGTATAACCCTATTGATTGGTATCCGTGGTGTGAAGAAGCGTTTGAAAAAGCAAAGAATGAGAATAAACCGATATTTCTTTCAATTGGATACTCAACCTGCCATTGGTGCCATGTGATGGAAAAAGAATCTTTTGAAGATGAAGAGGTTGCACAAATTTTAAATGAAAATTTCATCTCCATAAAAGTTGACCGCGAGGAACGCCCCGATATTGACTTGGCTTATATGACGATTTGCCAAGCGATGACAGGTCACGGTGGCTGGCCACTTACAATAATAATGACCCCGGATAAAAAACCATTTTTCGCCGGGACTTACATACCAAAGCACTCAAGATACGGTCGGATTGGATTGATTGAGCTACTCCAGAGGGTTGTTGAAATTTGGAAGGAAAATAGAGACAAAATTGAATCGCTTGCAGAACAAATAACAGGCGAAATTAAAGAAGCAGTTGAAAGAGTTGAAATCGGCAACGGTATAATAGACGAAACAACTTTAACGCTTGCCTTTAAAGAACTTGAAGAAAATTTTGACCCCGAATATGGCGGTTTCGGGGATGCACCTAAATTTCCAACTCCACATAATTTGATGTTTCTTTTAAGATACTGGAAAAGAACGGGCAACAAAAAAGCGCTTGAGATGGTTGAGAAAACACTTATCGGAATGTCACTTGGCGGAATTTATGACCACATTGGTTTTGGTTTTCATAGATATTCAACGGATAGAAAATGGCTTGTCCCACACTTTGAAAAAATGCTCTACGATCAAGCGCTCATCTCACTAACTTGTGCTGAGACCTACCAGGCAACACAAAAAGAAAAATACGCAACTTTATGTTCAGAGGTCTTTTCTTATGTGATCAATAATCTAACAAATCCAGAAGGTGGATTCTTCTCCGCTGAAGATGCCGACAGCGAAGGGGAAGAAGGGAAATTTTATCTGTGGGAACTTGACGAACTTGAAAAAATTTTAAATCAAGACGAATTAAAATTTTTGATTGAAAACTTCAACATCAAGAAAGATGGAAATTACATTGATGAGTTAAAACATTCAAGAACAGGTAAGAACATATTTCATTTGACTTCGGAACTTGACGATGAAAAAAGAAAAATATGGGAAAAGATAAGAGCAAAACTTCTCCAACACAGAGACAAAAGAATCCATCCATTAAAGGATGATAAAATTCTAACTGACTGGAACGGCTTGATGATATCTTCGCTTGCAAGGGGTTATTCAATCTTCGGAAAAGATGATTACATTCGCATCGCTGAGAAAAGCATAAACTTCATATTCAAAAATATGGTCACAAGCGATGGGAAACTGCTTCATAGATTTAGAAGCGGAGAAGCTAGAATAAACGGTCACTTGGATGATTATGCTTTTTTAACATGGGGATTAATTGAACTTTATGAGGCAACTTTTAAAACCGAATATCTCAAAAATGCAATAGAACTCACTTATAAAATGATTGAACTTTTCTGGGATGAAAACAACGGCGGTTTCTTTTTAAGTGAAAATGATGATGTTATTTTCAAACAAAAAGAAATTTACGATGGCGCCTTGCCCTCTGGAAATTCAGTTGCTTTACTTGCACTCGTCAAACTCTCAAAGATTACGGGAAGAAACGATCTAAACGAAATAGCTTATAAACTCGTTGAAACATTTTCAGGAACTATAATCAAACATCCATCCGCTTACACTTTTTTCCTCTCAGCATTTGACTTTTTGCTCGGTCCATCTTTTGAAATAATCATCGTTGGAAAATCAACGGATAACCTTTCAAAAATTCTACAACCCATAAATTCAAAGTTTATCCCGAACAAAATTTTGCTTTTCAAACCAACAGATCGTGAAGATGAAATAAATTCAATAGCCCCGTTTTTATCACATTATAAAGCGATTGATGGGAAAACGACATTTTACATCTGCACAAATTATGAATGCAAACAACCAGCCACAAGCGTTGAAGAGATGATGCAACTTATAGATGAGGTCATATCTTGATGAAGATTTTTTTCTTGTAAAGTATCCACATCAAAAAATACATCAATAAGACATGGGCAATCGCATAGCCAAGCGAACCATTCATCTGTCCAAGCCAAGAGGCAAAAAGATTTTCATAGATGTAATTTTTCACCGTCGTTTTGCTCCCATCGGGCAGAGAAACTTTAAAGTATATGCTTAACCTTCCAATTATCCCGGACAGAACGAACACAGTTATAGCATTCATCCCGTAGACAATAAAAGGATAAGCCCACTTTTTATAACCTTTCACATCAACGAAATAGTAACAAAATCCCAAAACTACTAAAGCAAATCCAGCTGTGAAAACCGAATATGAGCTTGTCCACAAATTTTTATTTATCGGAAGCCAAGCGTTCCAAACAGCGCCGATGAAAAGCCCGAGATTCCCCATAATGAAAAGCCAAAGCGTTTTCTCAACATCGCTTTTTTTGCTCCTCAACCAATGCCCTGTCAAAACACCGAAAAGCGTCGTTGATATTGCTGGAATAGTGCTTATAATTCCTTCCGGGTCCCAGGTCTTGGTTACGCTCCACATATGTCCTTTCAAAATGAGGGAATCAACATACGCAGCAAAATTCCTCCCTTTCTCATATAAACCAGCACCTATCCCTGGAACTGGGACAAATTCCATAAGCCCCCAATAAATAAAAAGAAGGGCGAACGACCAAATCGCTTGCCCTCTTACATTTGATGTCAAATAAATAATTGAAGCAAAGAAATAACATATTGCTATCCTCTGCAGGACACCCATTATCCTTATCGTTGAAAGGTTAAACTCGGGAAAACCATTAAGAAAAAGACCAAGCGCAAAAAGAATTATCGTCCGCCTTACAACTTTTCCAAACAGTTTAACCTTTGAATATCCAAGTTCAATTCGCCTTGAAAATGAAAACACAATCGCAACACCGACAATAAAAAGAAAAAAAGGAAATATCAAATCGGTAAATGTCCAACCGTGCCAGTCCGCATGCCTTAACTGCGGATATACATAAGCCCAGCTACCCGGATTATTAACGAGTATCATCCCTGCTATCGTCGCACCTCTGAAAACATCAAGCGATGTCAATCTTGCTACTTTTAATTCCTCACCCATAAAATTTATTCCGCTTTTATTTTACAATTTTAACCCTGACCTCAAAATCCTTCCTTATCTCCCCAAACGAATTCAAAACTTTACACGCCGAGAGATGTGAATCAACTACATCAACAACTTCAATATCAGCAATTTTTTTATCAATGTCATACACATAAGCTATTACGCCCGGCACAAGACCATCCCCACTGCCAAGATTTATATAAACGAGATTTTGCTTCCCAATGTGAAGAATTTTTCCCTTAATTTCAACTACCTTTAACTCTGTTACTCCTTCAATTTCTCTCAAACTCTCATCGCTTCCGCTAAAAGCTTCCGGAATATAACCCTTTAATCGCATCGCGAATTCAAGCCCAGCTTTATTCATCGCCTTACCAATTATTGTTTGATTGAACTCCTTGCTACCAAACCTCAACAAGTCAAGAGAGTAAAACTGCGTATATTTTTCAGTCGGTTTCCCGAGCAAAGTTAAACCAAGACCTTGTTCTTTAACCTCCCCAGAAATACCAAAAATCAAAACCCTCTCACCTGAAAATGTATTATAAACTTCAATTTCAATTTCAACATCTGCACTATACGACTCATATCCAGCCATCTCGGGAAAACCTGTCGCAAAACGACTAACATTAAAAACCAAAATCTTCCCACCTATCACATACCTAACCCCAAACCATTTGTTCAATTCGGAGAAAAAGAAGATGTCCACCCAGTTAGGTTTGGCTTCACCAGAAAATCTTATAACTGAATCAACAGGCAAAATCTCAACGCCATAAAATTTCATCAGAAAATCACCAAGATAACGGGGAATCTCCAACTTCAAATTCCATCTTCCTTTAAATTTTGACATATCTTCAAACGGGATGAAGGCAAATTTGGATTGCGATTGTGCGATATTGAAAGCGAAAACAAAAAGTAAAACCTTAACCCTCATTATCAATTTTCCAATTTTTTAACCAATAAAAATCGTAAACGAGATTGAGGAAATTTTCAAAACTTTGCGGTTCAACTTTTAAAAATTTGCTCACAAAATTTTCCCTCTCCGATGCGTCGCACCTCTCAATCAACTTAAAAATTAAACCCTGAATCTTTCCAACTGCCTCGTTCATCTGGTTAATTAAATTCTCTTTATGTTTTTGTTCATCAACATCTTTAAACCCCCGTCCACTCTTTAAAAATGAAATGATTCGCCATAAAAATTTGGAATGAAATGCTATCTCATCAATCAAAGACATCATATCATTTTCAATTGCAAGTCCAATCAAAAACTCAAGCGACTTTTTCTCTTTAAGCTTTCCGCCAGAGAACCTATCAACCTCTTCAACTATTTTCACAGCATCAATTTTCACTTCAAAGCGATAATTTTAATTGAATCAAAAAATTTCCCAGCTTTCAAAACACAAAAATAGACACCGCTTGAAAGTTCCACCGCTTCAATTTCAACCTCATAAACCCCGGCGTTCAATTTCCCCATTGAAATCTCTTTAACCTTCCTCCCAAGCAAATCATAAATAACAAGTTCAACATCATAAGCAGAAGCGAACTGAGAAATTGAAAATTTTATCTTTGTCCTTGGATTAAATGGATTGGGGAAATTTTGATATAGTTTAAAAGACAAACTTTCGGTTGATTTATTTTCCTCAACCTTAGTGACTTTGATGGGATAAGTCACAGCCAAATCATCAAACAAAACCTTTCCTGTATATTCAATCCCATCAACATATGAGCCAGCAAGATAAAGAGCTATCTTCACAATTTTTATCGGATAGCAAAAATAACTTCCCGAAACGGTTTGAATCGGATATTTGGTTGATACGCCCAACCTTCTCCATTCACCTGACCAATTCACAGAGCCAGCACTGAAGACGAAAATCTCTCCGTTATCATCGCTGACAAAATAATAAACCCGATAAACTCCGCCATCACCATAAACATAAATGTAAATTGAATCAGGGACACCGAAAACGTCTATGTTTGAATTTATGTAAATCCAATGTTGTTTCCCGCTCGTATAGACAAAGTTGTATTCAATCCCGAGAGATTTATATGGCGAGATAAAGTTTGTATCACTTAAAAAAATTTTGCTCTTGATTGTGTCAATGTTTTCACCAGTCAAATAAAAATTTAATTCATCAAACCTTTCAACGATTTTCTTACCCTTGCCTACAACCACTTGAACATCCGCCGTGTCAGACAACTCGTCAAACTTTCCAACGACTTTGCAATTCCCTTCGGTGAATGCACGAAATAACCCAAGCATATTGATATTCCCAATCCCTCCTATCTCTTCCCATTCAATCTCACTTGCCGAAAGCTTTCTGAAATTCCCCTCGGTATCAAAGCCAGTTGCGGAAAATTGAATTGCCCTGCTCGTGTCAGTTACAGCTTTTTTAGGCGTAATTGAAATCTCTCTCAAAGTATGAACCACTACAAAACAAGAATCCTTTAAACCACTTGAATGTCGCACATAAACATAACCACTATCATGCCTTTTCCCAGCTGTGAACAAACCAGACAAATCAATTCTTCCTATCGTTGAATCACACGACCAGGAAATCTGATTCAATGGGATGTTCACCGGGTTGAAGTATTTGTCATATCCTTCAAATTTAAATTGAAATTGTTCCCCTCGGAAAATTTTCAACCTTTTTGGGTAAATCTCAATCTTGCTCAGTGTATCCTGTGGTGCTGAGCTTACAACGAGTAAAGCATTTGATACAGACCTTTCGCCAGTTGCATCTGAGGGGGAATTGACAACTTTACCTCTTACGACCATCGTCGTTGAACCACCACCATCAAGGTTAATCCCCTGCCATACACCAAGGGTGAGCATAAAATTGGCAAGCTCATCAAGTGTCATACCGACGCTTGAGCTTTGTCTTCCATCAACTGTTAAGAAATATATCTTCGTGCTGTCCCTTGAAATTCCAACAGCTGTTCTTGGATGCCTTGTGTATGTAAAGCTTGAACTTGCCTCTTCCTGTTGATATGTCTGTGAAACGACATTTGCTCCATCTCTTATTATCCTTGGCAACCCCCCGATTGCCTGAAAAATTAGTCCGACATTCGGATTTAGACGAAGGAGAATTTTAATAGTGTCTTTAACCTTGACATTGTTTCTCAAAAATTCGCCCGCCCTGCCATGTCCAGATAGAACAGACCTCCCAAGCGGTATGCTCATATTCCCAACCCAACTTATAACGCTGTCAACCACACAATAAAGCGTGTCATTTAAAACCCAACTACCAATTGGTCTTATTAAAACCTCTGTCCCCCATTGATTTGTCCCCGTTGAAAAACCAAAATAACTATTGTAAAGGATCAACATATCGGTTCCTCTCGTCTCGTTAATTCCATCTATTTGCCTTGACGAATCACCTGCGAAAATTTCGCCGTAATAGTTAAAAATTTCAATGAATGGCTTTTTATCAATTGTTACGCCGAAAACAGACCTTGATCTCGGTCTTCTCAAAATTTCGCCGTTTTCAACCTGAACATTCACAGGGATACCTGTATTTGTGTCATAAAAATCACCGTTGATCGCCCCAATCACGGTGTGATTTGACCAGTTCTTCCTCCCCGCCATTGAGCTTGTCTTTTCAAGTGCGTAAAGCTGTTCTCTACCGTTCTTTGATGCCTTGACCGTTTCCAGAGTAATAAATGGGTTTGTTATGTCAATTTCAAGTATGTTTATCTTCCAAGGAACGCTCGGAAAAGTAACTGAGATATGTTTTACACCAGGACCAACATATTTTGATGTGATTGTGTCTGTTTGAGGAAAAATGAAGTTTGAAACAAGAGCTAATAGAAGGAAGGGCAAAAACCTTTTAAATCGCATTTTAGAAAAATTTTTTATTTCCAATAAATTCACACCTAAAATTAAACTCGCAAACCCAAAAACGCAAGAGAAATCTGTGGAAAATGAATTGAGTTTGCGTAAATTTAATTAAGACGAAACTCAAAAATGGTTTATTTGCTTGAATTTGAAATTTCAAATAAGAAAATCTTGATTGAATCGCCCTTAAGCCCTGACGATTATCAGGGTTCGCTTGACGATGTGATACAGAGATATTCTTCGGATGATAAGATACCGTTTTGGATTGATGTTTGGCCATCGGCTATAGCACTTGCGGAGTTTATACTTGAAAGTGATGAATTCTCAAATAAAAAAGTTCTTGAACTTGGCTGTGGTCTCGGGCTGACAACAGTTGCCCTTGGCTTTAAAAAAGCGATAATAACAGCGACGGATTACGAAACGATGGCCCTTCATTTTGCAAGACGAAATTACATTAAAAACATCGGGAACGAAGAAAATGTAAAGTTTGTGATTCTTGATTGGCGATCTCCATGGATTCTCAAAAAATTTGACTTCATAATAGGTGCGGATATAATCTATGAACGAAACCTGTTTAAAAACATCGTTGACATTCTCAAAGACACTATGACGATTCACTCAACCTGCTACATTGCCGACCCCGGAAGACCTATGTCCTCCGAGTTCTTTGAAATTTTAAAAAGAGAAAATTTTGATTTTCAAATCGTTTCAAAAAGAGAAGTTTCATATAGAAACTTACAAACGGGCGTTTTTATTTATAGGATAAAGAAAAGTTGAATCAAGTATATGAAGAAGTCGCTTATCTTCCTGACAGGGTTTATGGGTAGTGGAAAAAGCACAATTGGTCCTATCCTCGCGGAAAAAATCGGATATGATTTTATTGACCTTGATGAGCTTATTGAAAATGTTGAAGGGCAAAGCATAGTTGATATATTCAAGGAAAAGGGAGAGATTTACTTTAGAAATATAGAGCGGAAAATTTTGAGGGAAATGATTTTCAAACTTTCAAAATTTGTCGTCGCTCTTGGCGGTGGAACCGTAACATTTGAAAATAACCTCTACTTGATAAAAGAGATCGGGATTTTAATTTACCTTAAAGCATCACCAGAAACGCTCGTTCAAAGGATAAAATTTAAAATGGACCGACCTTTATTACTCGGACCTGATGGCAAAATTTTGCCTGAAGACATCTTACTTGAGAGGATTTCAACACTGCTGAAAATTCGCGAGCCATTTTATTTGCAGTCCGACTTTTACATTTCAACCGATGAAAAAGATATCAAGGACACAGTTGAAGAAATTTTAAAGAAAATTGAGGATAAAATTGCGTAAGGTTATTGTAAGGGTTAAAGGGCGAAATTATCCGATTTACATCGGCTGGGGGATTTTTGACGAGTTCCCGAAAGTATGCCTATCGCACAAGATTAAACCCCACATCGCAATAATAACAGACACAAATGTTGCAAATTTATATCTTGATAAACTTTTAAAAATTCTAACTAAAAGCGGATATAAGCCAGAGCCGATAATTGTGAAGTCAGGTGAGTCAAGCAAGAGTTTATCCATTGCGATGAAAATTTACACGAGGTTAATTGAAATCAACTTACGCAGGGATGAAACGATAATTGCATTTGGTGGCGGTGTCATAGGTGACCTTGCCGGTTTTGTAGCAGCTACCTTTCTTCGCGGTGTTAACTTAATTCAATTCCCAACGACATTACTCGCACAGGTTGACAGCTCAATTGGTGGAAAAGTTGGTATAAACCACCCACTTGGCAAAAACTTAATCGGCGCTTTTCATCATCCCGCTTTTGTTTTTTCAGATGTCGCTTTGCTTAAATCCCTACCACAGCGCGAGATTACCTGCGGTCTTGGCGAGGTCGTAAAGTATGGCATCATAAAGAATAAAAAAATTTTTGAGTCAATTGAAAATGACGCTGAAAAAATTCTAAAATTAGACCCCAAAATTATTACAGAAATCGTCCATAAATCGGTTGTTGTAAAATCAACAATAGTTGAAATGGATGAAAGGGAAAAAAAGTTAAGAATGATTTTGAACTTCGGACATACAATCGGTCATGGAATTGAAGCCAGCTTGAACTATAAAAAATTAAAGCACGGTGAAGCAGTGATGCTCGGCATCGTTGGAGAAAGTTTCATATCTTTAAAACGGGGTTTAATGAACGAAAAAACATTTGAAAGGATAAAAAACCTGATCTGTTCTCTCGGTGTAAAATTTCCCAAAAAATTACTTGACAAAGAAAAAATTTTAACTCATATTGGATACGATAAAAAAATTTTCAGCGAGCATTTAAATATGTATCTTCCACTTGGCATTGGAAAAATGAAATTCGTTGACGATGTGAAATTTGCAGAATTTGAGGAAGCAGTTGAATTTCTCTTTAACTTTGAAAAATTAAGGCAAAATAGCAAATGAAAAAATTTTTCACCTTTTTTCTCCTCACCTCAACACTTCTTGGGCAAATCCATCCAAAAAGAGAGGTCAGAGCTGTTTGGTTGACAACGGTTTATGGGCTTGACTGGCCAAGCGCAAAAGCAACAAGCACATCTGGAATTCAACAGCAAAAAAATGAATTAATTCAAATACTTGACAGGTTAAAAAGTGCAAACTTCAACACTGTCATAATGCAAGTAAGAGCGCGTGGGGATTTGATTTATCCAAGTCAATATGAACCCTGGGCGACATCTTTGACAGGGACACTTGGTCGTAACCCGGGATATGACCCGTTAAAATTTGCAATTGAGGAAACTCATAAAAGAGGAATGGAATTTCACGCATGGTGGAACGTGGTTAAAGTCAAAGATGACTCAACACTTCCACCACAAACAAATCCACCACACATAGTTCTTCGGCATCCAGAGCTTGTCAAATACTACAGACCGGATAACGAGTGGTGGATTGATATGGGAAGACCAGAGTCCAGAAATTACCTCATTAACGTAGTTATGGAGCTTGTGCAAAATTATGACATTGACGGCATCCATTTTGATTACATAAGATATCCAAATCCAGATTTCCCCGATGACGATACATACTCACTTTATGCGAGCGAGTACCCGGACAAGAATGATTGGAGAAGAGAAAATATAAACAAATTCGTCAGAGCGGTCTACGATAGCATAAAAAAGGTTAAGCCGTGGGTTAAAGTTGGGTCAGCCCCAATTGGAATTTATAAAAACATTTACGCCGACGATGGCACCCCTCTTGCAACCGGCTGGCAAGCATATTACTCAATATATCAGGACTCAAGACGCTGGCTTATGGAAGGAAAACACGATTATCACTCACCACAAATTTACTGGGATATTGCAAACAATCCGAAATTTGATGTCTTGGTTCGCGATTGGAAAAATAATAGCTATGGGAAACATATCTATGCTGGTTCAGCAGCTTATAGAATGAGTAGTGGCTCCGGTGATTGGCCTTCTTCCGAAATTTTGGCACAAATTGACACAACAAGAGCAATCGGGGCTGAGGGGAATACCTTTTTCAGATATAAATCACTCCTTTTAAAAGGACTGATTGACAGCTTGATAAATTCAAAATATAAATATCCCGCCTTCATCCATCCGATGCCTTGGATTGATAGCGTTAAGCCAAACCCTCCAATAAATGTCGCAATAAGAAAAATATCTGATAAAACATTTGAAATTTTCTGGGCTCAACCTCAAACACCACCAGATGGTGATAGTGTAAAGTATTACGCGATTTATAGATCAGAAAATTCACCCGTTGACATAAACGACATCAGAAATCTTATAGCAGTGGTCGCTTCAAATAGAATAAGTTATTCTGACATTGTCCCCGATGCGGGGAAGAATTATTTCTATGTTGTAACAGCTTTTGACAAGTTACACAATGAAAGCAATCCCTCAAATGAGGTCTCAACCATCCCTGTCCTCGTTGCAGAAGCGGGAACACCGCCAAAGTTTGAATTGTATCAAAACTATCCAAATCCATTTAACATTGAAACGACAATTGAATTTGAAGTTCCGTTTGATTCATGGGTAAGCATAAAAATTTATGATATACTTGGAAGGGAAGTTAAAACGCTTGTTTCGGGCTCCAGATCAACTGGCAGGCATAAAGTGCAATGGGATGGAAAAGACGAGCAAGGCAATTATCTTTCATCTGGAATTTACTTCTGCAGAATGATAGCGGGAAGTTTTTCAAAGACAGTAAAACTTGCCCTGACGAAGTGAGGTTTAACGATTTCTAAATTCGGCAAATTTTTCATCAATCTCATCTCTCAATTCTTCACCAACTTTTTGAAAAATATCTAATAATTCATCATATATATTGTCACTTCCAACAAAATTCCAGAATTCTTCACCAACTAATATTTCTCCATTTTCTAAATCGTATAAGCCTTTTAATGTCCATCTCTCATAAGGTTCTGGATGATATGGGTTATATGGTATTGCCAATCTTGTAAAAACCTTAACATTTTTATCTTGACTTAACCTTAAAGCCGTCCACCTGAGAAGTTTAAGTTTTAAAGCCACAAATTCTTTCATATTAGGTTTCGCACTCGTAATATCAAAATAGTTTTCTTCATCCTTAATCTTCACAAATAAGTCTACAACAGAATCTGGGTCTTCTTTGAGCTGTCCTTTTTTTATAATTCTTCTAATTTGTTTTATTTCTTCATTTTTGTTTGCCGATGTTTCACCCTTTCTCAATTTATAATGAATATCATTTATAGTTTTTTCAGTTTTTTCGTCTATCTCACCAAGCAATCTATATTGCCTCACCGCGTAATTTCCTGCGCCCTCAGCTAAAATGACAGCTACCTGTTCCCAGATAGACATACCAAAAGTAGTATTCATTGATTGGATAAAAGAAAACATAGCATATCTGTCTTTACCAAGGAGCCTGTGATGAAAGGGCATGTGAAGCGTTTCAGGTTTATATGCTCTTAATTTCTCCCTTACTGTAGTTGTGAGAAGTTCTTTAATTTTTCTCACTGTCTCTGAGGATAAAGCCATATTTACACCTTTCTGAAATAAAAAATTGACTCAAAGAAATTATTTTTATTCCTTTCAGTTCTCATCATTACAGGTCTATGGAAAACATCCACTATTTCAAGACCGCATTGCCTCCCTATTTCGGGATACAAATTAAATTTGTCATTTACCACAATGAAAATTTTAGCTTCTCTCACTAAATTTTTAAGGACATTATTAAATACATCTATTATTCCTTTAACATACTCCTTTTTAGCGTTCTCATTCTGTCCTTTCACTGCAGGACCTATCTCTAAATCGTCAAATCTCGGAAACCCAAATAACTCATAGGCGTATTTATGCTGCTCATGGTAATCTATAAGACCAACATACGGCGGTGAAGTGAATATTCCGTCTATTTTCAAATCTGAAGGCAATTTAACTGTTCTTGCATCCCCTTGAATAATTTTAATAAAGGCATCCGTTCTCAATTTATCGAACTCCTTCAGTCGTCTTATGGTATCTAAACTGTAGCGTTCAATGAATTTTAATGCTTCATTGGTGGGTTCACAATATCTTTTGTGTTTGATACACCAGTAAGTCTCTCTAACCGGTTTTTTGGGACGTGCCAAATCGTAATGAGGAACAAGCCTTGCGGAACGAGCGGACCTTGAAAGGATAATTTTTAAGACATCCTGGTTTTTATAATCTTTGATTATACTTCTGTAAAATAAAATTTCCTGTAATGCCCTTTCAGAAAACCACTCCTTTAAATATTCACTATCAGTAGTGAACGTTTCAATCTTATCACCAAAAAGAGATTTGCTTTTATTTTGTAAACTATGACTAAAGGATTTTACCCTTTTTAATGCATCTTTAATCTCTTTCTCTACCTCTGGTATGTTATATTTCTTTGTTTTCACTTCCTGAATCAACACATTGAAAGGAGATAATTCTATACCAATAGAATTTATGCCCAAGATATTCGCCTCTACAAGTGTCGTTCCTGAACCAGAAAAGGGATCAAGTATTGTATCACCCTTCTTGAAAAATCTTTTTAGAAAAACCTCAACGAGTTGGGGTATAAACTTACCAAGATAAGGATGAAGTCGGTGGACATGTTTTGTTCTTTCAGATTCCCTGACACTCAAAAAAGTTAAATCATCGCCCAAAATTTCAATGTTTTTCTGAGCGTTTATCCTTGCTTCAATAATCTTTGCGTCTATTCCGAATTTTTTGGCTGCTTTTCTATTCGCCTCCAGCATTTTTTTATCTTTATCTTTTCACCTGTATATGAAGCTCATCAAGTTGTTTTGGGTCAACTTCCGAAGGTGCCTCATCCATAAGGGATAAGGCACTGCTTGTTTTAGGGAAAGCGATAACATCTCGGATTGACTTCATCCCGGTGAAAAGCATAACAAGTCGGTCAAACCCAAAAGCAATGCCACCGTGCGGTGGGGCACCGTATTTGAACGCTTCAAGCAAGAAACCAAATTTTTTTCTCGCCTCATCCTCAGATATTCCAAGAAGTTTAAAAATTTTCTGTTGAAGCTCCGCATCGTGAATTCTTATGCTACCACCAGCGATTTCATTCCCATTTAAAACAAGGTCATACGCTCTGGCGCGAACCTTACCTGGGTCTGTGTCAAGCAAATGTAAATCCTCAAGCTTTGGTGAAGTGAAAGGATGATGAACCGAAACCCAACGCTTTTCTTCCTCATCCCATTCAAGCAACGGGAAATCAACAATCCAAGCGAATTTAAATTGTTCCTCATCAATCAAATTTAACCTTCTCCCCATCTCAAGGCGCAAATTTCCCAATATTGAATAAACCTTTTGAGGTTGATCTGAAATTAAAACTATCAAGTCGCCATTCTTAGAATTCATCTTCTCTTTCAACTTTTGAAGTGAAATTTTTGTAAAGTATTTAGCCACAGGTGATTCAACCTCCCCATTCCCAACCTTAAAATGAACAAGTCCACTAGCACCGAGGTCTTTCGCAAAGTTAGTTAACTCATCAATTTGTTTCCTTGAGAAATTCGCACAGCCAGGCAAATTTAAGCCACATATAACCCCACCGTTCTCTATCGCTTCTCTGAAAATCTTAAACTCGGTCGTTTTAAAAATATCAGTGGCATTTACTATCTCCAAATCAAATCTTAAATCTGGCTTATCAGTGCCATACTTTTCAATTGCTTCAACATACGGAATCCTTGGAAATGGCAACTGAATCTCAATTCCTTTTATCTCCTTCATCAACCTGAAAATTAAACCCTCAACAATGTTAAAAACATCTTCCTCCGTGACGAAAGACATTTCAACATCAATTTGCGTGAACTCCGGCTGTCGGTCAGCCCTTAAATCTTCATCCCTGAAACATCTCACAATTTGGAAATATTTGTCAAATCCTGCAACCATTAGAATTTGTTTGTAAAGTTGAGGCGACTGTGGAAGAGCGTAAAACTTTCCGGGGTGAAGTCGGCTCGGGACAAGGAAATCCCTCGCCCCTTCAGGTGTGCTTTTAACAAGAAAAGATGTCTCTATCTCAATGAAACCGTTTTCATCAAAATATCTTCTCACAACTTGAGCCATCCTATGTCTCGTGATCAAATTTGACTGCATAACAGGTCTTCTGAGGTCAAGATATCTGTATTTAAGGCGAAGTTCCTCCGAAACATTTAAATCATCTTCAATCAAAAAAGGAGGTGTTTCCGATTTGCTTAAAATTTGAACCTCATCGGCAAGGATATCAATTTCACCTGTGGGAAGGGATGGGTTTTCAGCTCCCTTAGGTCTTCTTTCAACCCTTCCAGTAACTGAAATCACAAACTCAGATTTCAACTCCTTCGCAACTTGATAAGCTTGACTATTATGTTGAGGTGAAAATACAACTTGTGTTTTCCCATACCTATCCCTCAAATCAATAAAAATCAAACCGCCGAGGTCTCTTCTCCTATCAACCCAACCGTTCAAAGTGACAACTTTACCAACATCGCTTGCTCTCAATTCACCGCATGTGTGCGTTCTCTTCTTGAAAATCATCCCTATTTGGTTTTGATTTTTGTTTTTTCAAAAATATATTAAATCTAGCGCTTATTATCAAACCGAACTGAATCTTATGAAAGTCGCTCTTTTCATACCCTGTTATATTGACCAACTCTTTCCAGAGGTTGGAGTTGCAACCGTTAAAATACTGAGAAGGTTTGATGTGAAAATTGACTATCCGCTTGAACAAACATGCTGTGGGCAACCCGCCTTCAACACGGGATATTGGTTGGAAGCGAAAACACTTGCTGAAAAATTTTTAAAGATTTTCTCAAACTATGACTATATCGTCTCGCCCTCTGGCTCTTGCACCAGTATGGTTAGAATATTCTACCCCGAAATTTTAAAAAATAAAAACATAGAAGAAATCACGGCTAAATTTTTTGAACTGACAGAATTTTTAACGAAAGTCCTACAAGTTGATTCAACAGGTGCGGAATTTAATCACAGCGTGGCTTATCACGACTCGTGTCACGCCTTAAGAGAGCTTGGTATAAAAGAGTCACCAAGAACTCTATTGAAAAATGTCAAAAAAATTAAATTGCTTGAGATTGAAGAAAGCGACAGATGTTGTGGCTTCGGTGGAACATTTGCTGTGAAGTTTCCTGAAATCTCAACGGAAATGGCAAAAAGCAAGGTTGACAACATAATAAAAACTGGCGCCGAGTTTGTCACCTCAACTGACTCAAGCTGTCTTATGCACATCGGCGGTTATATGTCTAAAAATGGAGTTAAAGTCAAAACAATTCACATAGCTCAAATTCTAGCCAACTTTTAAATCAAAACTGGAAAAATCCATGAAAGAGACATATACACCATTGAAATTCAAAGAGAACGCTTTGAGGTTCATTCAGGACGAAAAAAGACGGGCGAATTTAAACAAGGCTATACATCATACACTTTCAAAAAGAACTGAGGTTGTTTCGGAACTTCCGGATTGGGAAATCCTCAGACAAAGAGCTCATGATATTAGAAAAGAGGCGATAGAGAACATCTGGCATTACATTGAAATTTTTGAGAAGAAAGCGAGTGAAAACGGGATAAAGGTTATCTATGCAAGTGATGCTATTGAGGCGAGGAATCAAGTCCTTGAAATAGCAAAGCGAATAAATGCAAAGCTTTGTGTGAAATCAAAGTCAATGGTCAGCGAAGAGATAGGATTGCGCGAGTTTCTTGAAGAGAATGGGATTGAAACTGTTGAAACGGATCTTGGTGAGTTTATAGTTCAACTTGCTGGGGAGATGCCATCGCACATAACAGCACCAGCAATGCACAAGTCAAGGGATGAAATTGGCAAATTATTCAATGAAAAACTCGGTGTTGAATTTACATCTGTTCCAGAAGAATTGACAAAGATAGCTCGGGGATTTCTTCGGGATAAGTTTTTAAATGCGGACATCGGGATATCAGGCGCAAATTTTCTTGTTGCCGAGACTGGGTCAATCGTAATAGTTGAAAATGAGGGAAATGCTGGTTTAAGCACAACCCTTCCAAAAATTCACATAGCAATAGCTGGGATAGAGAAGATTATCCCACGGCTTTCTGATTTAACGGTTTTCTTCAAAGTTCTTGGCAGAAGCGCTACGGCTCAAAGGTTTACAAGTTATGTTTCAATAATAAATTCACCACGAAGGAAAAAACCAGATTCACCAGAGGAGATTTATCTGATTTTGCTTGACAACGGGAGATCGCAAATGCTAAAATCTGAAAAACTAAAGGAAGCGCTTTACTGCATAAAGTGTGGCGCTTGTATGCTTGCCTGCCCGGTTTATCAAACTGTTGGTGGTCATTCCTACGGCTGGGTTTATCCCGGACCAATCGGTTCAATTCTGGCATCAGCACAACTTGGGCTTGAAAAAGCAACACCTTTGCCATTTGCCTCATCACTGTGCGGTAAATGTCATGAAATTTGTCCCGTTAAAATTGAAATACATCATATACTCGTTTGGCTGAGACATCAAGCCGTTGAGCTTAAGAAAACATCAAGGATGGAAAAATTGCTTTTTAAACTATGGCTTTCGGCGATGAAAGATGCAAAAATTTATAAAGCGGGAGCAAAACTTTTGAGGTTTCTTAAAAAAATCGGAATTAAGCCATCGCTTAAAGCGTGGTCAAGGACGCGGGAATTCCCACAAATTGCGGAAAAATCATTTAGGGAAATATGGGAGAAAGAACTGAAAAATTGATTGAAAGATTCAAACTTGAATTTGAAAGGGTTGGCGGTGTTTTTATAAGGGCTAAAAAGGATCAAATTCTGCCTATACTAAATCAAACGCTCAAAGTTGAAAACGCTGAGAAAATTTTCGTTGAAAAATTTGATGATGAACTTTCTAACATCTTGAAACAACTTAACGTCAAGCAAATCATCACCCAAGCTCATTCAGAAAAGCAACTTGCTAAGGTTGACGCATCAGTAACTGGATGTGATTACTTAATCGCTGAAACTGGGACTATCGTTTTCATCCATGATGAGAAAAGGTTTAAAAGTTCAATTCTACTCCCACGAGTTCACATCGTTATAGCGCGGTCGGAACAAGTTTACGAGTCCCTGGAACATGTTTTTGAAAAGATTGACAAAAAATTTGACTCAATTTTTTTAGTAACAGGTCCAAGCCGAACCGCCGACATAGAAAAGGTCATCGTCAAAGGTGTTCACGGACCGCAGATGGTTTATCTCATCTTGATTTAAATAGGGCTTTCATGCCGTTTAAAAATTCCGGGAGTGTATACTTTGGGAATCTCGGCCAAGTTATCAAAACGACAAAGATAATCCACGCAACAAGGAGAAATCCATGGGTTGGGGATTTAGTTAAAGCGATCCAAATCATTCCAGCGTAAGGCGGGGCTTGCAATCCCCAAGCGAGATGTTCGGATTTAAAGTACCAGAGAAGAAAAACACTTAACAGAAGATAGCCAACTCCAACAAAGGTAGATACAAACCCAGAAAAGGTCATAAAAAGCCAGCAACCAAAGGCGACAGTGACATCAGCTGTTAAATCATGCTTTCCAATCCAAGATTGTGTTTTTCTTGGGTCAAGTCGTGAAATCGGTCCGTCAATTAAATCAGTAACCCAAGCAAGCCAAAGCAAAAGCGATGCCGAAGCCACAGATTCGGGGACATCAAGCGTCGCAAATCTGATAATGTAAAGCCCTGTGAAAAACCTTATTGTAGTTAAAATGTCTGCGACGAGTTTTAAGCTTATAGCTACTTTCATGGGGGTTTTAAATTAAAAATTTTTCAAGGATTAGCCCAAATATCAAAAGAGTTGAAAAATAAAGTTGAAGCTTCGCCGTCAAAAGGTCAAGGAAAGTAAAATTAACAAGCGCCTGATTGAACGAAACTTTTACATTTTTCACCGCTATCGGAAAGGTTAAAAGAGTGATGATGCCAGCCATCGGTAAAAATCCCCTAATGATAAAGTAAATCGTCAGAAGATAAGCAAACAGGACAAGGAAAGCATAGTAATAGCTTGATCCTTTAGGTCCAAGAATTCCAGCAAGGGTTTTATAACCAGCGCCAATATCTTCACTTATATCTCTGAAATTATTTCCGTGCAAGATTGCTGTTGTTAGAAGACCAATTGGAATTGAAAGCAAAATCGGCGTCAATGAAATTTCCCTTGTTTGAATGTAATAAACCCCAAGCGTCATTACTGGTCCAAATGCTAGGAAAACAGCAAGGTCACCGAGAGCCCTGTATTTAAAACCAAGTGGTGGTGCAGTATAAAAAACGCCAAGTATCAGCCCGGGGATTATGAAATACAAAATTTTATAATCCACCGCTAAGACGAAATAAAGCCCGAACGCAAGTGCAAGTAAAAGCAAAGTTATCCCAAGCGCAAGATGTTGACTTGGTTTCATCAAACCATCAACAAGGACACGGCTTGAACCGAGAACTTTCCAAGTATCAGCACCCCTGATATAGTCAAAATAATCACTCAAAACATTTACAGCCGAATGCGCAAATAAAAGCCCGACGAAAACAAGTAAAAATAACTTCAAAGAAACATCGGAAGCTATGAAAGTTCCAAGCAAAACCGGAGCAATTGTTGCGGGAAAAGCAAAAGGTCTTATTGCTTTAAATACAAGCTTAAAAAAATTATGTCTTGTTCTTAATTCCGTTTGGAAAAATTTCAAAACTTCTTCTGTGACTTCAATTTCCGCTCTTGGCTTCCATTCCTCAGTGAAATCGGAAACATAAAGTTTTGTAGGTCTTATCCTGAAAAGCGTAACCCCAGGGATTTTTTTCGCATAAACCACAAGCTCAATCGCTTTCCTGAAAATTATGCTTCTCTCGGGTCTTTCAGATATATCACCGAGTTTTTCAGCTATTCCCTCACCCTGGATAAATCTATCCGGGACACCATGTTCTATCACAAAGAAAACGCGCGGATTTTCAATTACATTTTGATAATTTCTCCCTTTTTCAAGTGCAACATAAATATATCCATCCTCTTCACCGAAATAAACTTTCCCTGCCCAAACACCACTCTTTCCGTGGCTCACAAGCGTAAGGGTTTTATTCTCTTCAAAGACCTTCTTTGCGGTTCTAAGATAGGATTTGTACTCCTCAATCATTACATTATCTCGCTTTTGTTTTGGAACTAATAAAAATTTAGTGATGTCTTAAAAATAAAGCAAAGAAAAGAAGGATGAATATAGTGTTCTTGCCACTTATATTTTTGGCTTCGGTTGCGGTTATACAAGGCGAATATGAAAGTTTAAAAAAGCGACTGAAAGTTGAATATGGGAGCATAAAGGTAAATGGGAAATTTTATAATCTTGATCCAAACTTCAAAAGAGGTAAATTTTCAGTTGCCTTTCCTTTTATCGCAAGGAGAATTTTTGAGATGATTTTCGGTGGTGGTTCTGATAGAAGAAATTGCAAATTTGAAATTTTAAAACCTGAAACTTCGCTTTATGAAAGACGAAATCCAAAAAATAAGATAACCTGGCTTGGGCATGCGACATTTCTTGTTCAAATGGATGGGATCAACTTTTTAACTGATCCTATTTTCAGCGAAAAAGCAGGTCCGTTCGGAAATAGAATTGGCTCAAAAAGATATGTGCCAACCCCGATTGATATAACTGAATTACCAAAAATTGATTTCGTCGTGATATCACATAACCATTATGATCACCTTGATATAGCGACGCTTAAAAGAATAATCGCTCTAAATCAAAATGTAAAAATTTTCGTCCCGCTTGGCGTTGCTAAAACTCTTGAAGAAGAAGGAATAAATCAGAATGTGATTGAACTTGATTGGTGGGATGAATTTGAATTCAACGGTTTAAAAATAATTTTCACACCAACGCAACACTTTTCCGGCAGATGGATAAACGATTCAAATGAGTCGCTTTGGGGTGGATATGTAATTATTGGCAAGAAAAAATTTTATTTCGCTGGCGATACGGGATACTTTTTTGGCTTTAAATTGCTCGGCGATATTTTCGGACCATTTGACATAACGTGTCTTCCGATAGGTGCCTATGAGCCAGCTGAAATGATGAGACCAGTTCATATGAACCCAGACGAAGCAATACAAGCGCATCTTGACTTAAAAGGAAAAATTTTTTGCGCTATGCATTGGGGAACATTTGACTTATCAGATGAAAGATGCGATGAACCACCGAAACGACTTATTAAAAAAGTCAAAGAATTAAACCTTGATGAAAAAATGTTCAAGGTTTTTAAACATGGTGAGACGATAGAATGGTAATTTGCTTTTTAACATCGGCAAAGTTAAATTTTAAATAAGATTTTCGTCGTTCTTTAAATCTTAATGACCCGTGGGGGTGCTTCCCGAAATTTTCGGGAGGCTGAGAGTATACCCCTTGAACCTGATCTGGGTAATGCCAGCGTAGGGAATCGGGTCATCGCTGATCTTTAAAACTCCCCAAAGCCGTTTTTCCCTATGCTGACAATTCATCTGTGGAAAAACGGCTTTTTTATTCCTCTCAGCTCTCCCCACCTCCCACGGGTTAAACCCAAAATTAAAAACAAACAAATAAAAAGCCATGAAGAGAATAAACTTAATATCCATTGCCTTGCTCATTTTTATATCAACCCTTGTCTCACAGGTTAAAATAACTGGTTATGTTTTTGACGCCGAAACAAATAAACCACTTCCAGGGGCGAATGTTTATATTGAAAATACAACCTTCGGCTCAGCAACAAATGAAAACGGTTACTTTGAGATAAAAAATCTACCTGCTGGGAGATATACGATAGTTTCAAGCTTTGTCGGGTATGAAAGACAAAGGAAAATGATCAAGGTCGCTGAAGGTGAAGTCATAAACTTAACCTTCTATCTAAAACCGACTGTTCTCCCATCTCAAACCGTTGTGATAACAGCACTAATAGCAACGGAGAGGGAATCGCCAGTTGTCTTTTCAAACCTTGAGAAACAAAAAATAAAAGATTTCTACACAACTCAAGATGTCCCGATACTTTTAAACGAACTCCCATCGGTTCTGTCTTATTCTTGGTCTGGGAATGGAATTGGGTATAATTATCTTAACATTCGTGGATTTGATCAGAGAAGAATCTCGGTTTTAGTAAATGGCATTCCTCAAAATGACCCAGAAGACCACGGAGTTTATTGGCTTGATATGCCTGACCTTTTAGCAAGCACAGGAAACATCCAAGTTCAAAGAGGTGCTGGAAGCGCATTTTATGGACCACCAGCAATAGGTGGCTCAGTAAACATAATAACTTCAAATTTCTCAATTGACCCGAAAATCTCACTCTTTGCTGGATATGGAAGCTATAACACAAAGAAATATTCAATAGCGATAAATTCAGGGCTAATTCAAAATAAATATCTCTTGTATAGTCGTCTTTCTTACATAGCAACCGATGGCTACAGAGAGAAATCCTGGGCGAAATTTCCAGCTTACTTTTTCAGCGCGATAAGATATGATGAAAATATGACGACACAAATAAACTTATACGGTGGACCATTTGAAGACCATCTTGTCTACCGCGGGATACCTAAGGACTGGGTCAAAGATAAATCAAAGAGAAAAGCGAACTTAAATTATATGGATGTGACAACGAGGGACGACGAAGTTGAAAATTTCAGCCAGCCACATTATGAAATTTTACACGAATGGAGATTAAATGAAAATTTAATTCTTAACAACACTTTGTTTTATATCCGCGGTATTGGATACTGGGACATGGACGCATCTTGGGCGGATACGGTTTATTTCCGTCTATCAAAACCATATGCTGAAAGGTATGGATTTAAAATACCAACATCAAATCCCGGAAACGCTCTTGCAAGATATTTCATTGATTTAAACCAATATGGATGGCTTCCAAGATTAACTTTGAAGCATGGGAAGGGCGAGCTAACCTTAGGTGGTGAATTTAGAATTCACAGGGGCTTCCATTGGGCTAAAATCGTTTGGGCTCAAAATCTCCCAGAAGGATTGCCAAGCGATTATAGATTCTACGAATATAAAGGGGCAAAAGATATCGCCACCGTCTACCTACACGAATTCATCAGGGTAAAAGATAATTTAAGATTGATGGGAAGTTTACAGTTCGCTTACAATAGATATAGGGTTTATGGTGAGAAGGAATTTTTTGACTATAACTTGGGCAAATGGGTAAGCAATACATTTTCAGTGCCTTATTACTTTTTAAACCCTAAAATCGGAATAAGCTATGATTTGACTGAAAAGTTGAACATATTTGCAAGCATCTCACTTACGAACAGGGAACCAAGTAGAAGAGACCTTTATGACGCAAGCGATGGATATTGGTATCCTTGGGGTAAAAAACCAAACTTTGAAATTAGAGATGGAAATTTTGACTTCACGAAACCACTTGTTAAACCAGAACGGCTAGTTGACCTTGAAGTTGGAACTGGCTATTTTGCCGAAAATTACAAGCTGACGGCAAACTTTTATTACATGGATTTTAGAAATGAACTCATAAAAAACGGACAGTTAAATATATTTGGTGACCCAATTGTCGGAAATGCCGAAAGGACTAGACATGCTGGTGTGGAATTAACAGCGGAAATAAAAATCAATGGACTTGAAATTAGCGGAAACACAACGATAAGTAGAAATAGGATCATCAAGCACGGTGAGTATGCCTGGAAAAATCCATACACAGGGGAAGAATACACAACGCCTCAAAGGATTGATTTAGCTGGGAAGAGAATCGCTGGATTTCCTGATCATCTTGGTTCAATCAGGGTCACATATAGAAACTCGGGCTTTATGATTTCAGTGCTTGGGAAATATGTCGGCGATTTCTACACAGATAATTTCAACCTTGAATCCCGAAAGGTTGACGCTTATAAGGTCTTTGATGTGACTATGGGATACAGGTTTGGGAATTTTGAAGTTAAGGTTCAGATAAATAACATCTTTAATGAGCTTTACGCTGCTTCGGGCGTTGGAGATGAATTTTACCCAGGCGCTGAAAGAAATTACTTTGTAAGTTTTGCCTTTGAATTTTAAATTTTTCAAGGGGGTGGGTCCCCCCACCCTTATTTTAAAAAATCAGAGGTAATCTTGCGAGCGATTTTAATTTGCAACGGTGAACCACCTCCGCGAAACTTTCTGCGAAAAATTTTAAAAAATTACGATTTCATCGCTTGTGCTGACGGTGGAGCAAATATTGCTTTCAATTTCAAGATTGAACCAAATTTAATCATCGGGGACCTTGACTCAATAAAACCAAAAGTGAAAAAATTCTTCGCTAAAAAAGGCATACCAATTATATACGACCCTGATCAAAACAGCACAGACATTGAAAAAGCGCTTAAGTTTTTGATAAGCCAAGGTTTCAAACAAATTGATGTAACTTCTGCGATTGGAGACCGTCTTGACCATAACCTTGGAAATTTGAGCGCTCTTGTAAATTTTCACGGGAAGGCAAAGTTGAGAATAATTGATAAGTCCATGGAAATTTTTTTCGTAACCGATGAAATTTCATTTGAAGCAAGTCCAGGCGATAGAATTTCAATTCTACCCTTGGGAGAGAAGGCGGAAGGAGTTAGCACAAGAGGTTTAAAATTTAAGCTTGACGATGATGTTTTAAGTTTTAGTGGAAGAGGGATAAGCAACATCGCATCGGGCAGAAGGGTTTTGATAAAGGTTGAAAAAGGTGGGCTATTTGTGTTCAGAAAAACAAAGTGATTTGTGAGGATGAGGGTAAACTTGTCGATAGAGGACATGGCTTTGATACTTCTTTATTTCCTTGGGGTATTGTTCATCGGCTTCAAGGCGAAGAGAAAGGGAAACGATGCTGTTGAGGAATATCTACTCGCTGGAAGAAGCATAACTTTGCCTATGCTTGTTGCAACGCTTGTCTCAACCTGGTATGGTGGGATTTTGGGCGTAGGTGAGTTTTCATATAAATATGGCATTTCCGTTTGGCTCGTTTTCGGTTTACCGTATTATATTTTCGGAGCGTTATTTGCTTTTTTACTCGCTGGAAAAGTCCGCAATTCTAAACTCTTTACAATCCCAGACCGACTCGCACAGGTATATGATAAAAGGGTCTCAACATTCGGAACGATTCTCACCCTGATACTCGTCACGCCAGCACCGTATTTCTTGATGCTCGGAGTCCTGTTCCAGCTTATCTTCGGAACCGATTTAAAAATGAGCATCGTGATAAGCACGCTCATCTCAGTAAGCTATCTTTTTGTCGGTGGCTTCAGGTCTGATGTCTACACCGATATATTTGAGTTCTTTTTGATGTTCATAGGATTTGGCTTGATAATCCCATTTGCGAGCATAAGATACGGGGGCTTTGATTTCATTATCTCAAAGGTCCCACCAGAGATCTTAAGCTTAACTGGAGGACACTCAATTCAATATATAATTGCTTGGTTTTTGATTGCGATATGGACACTTGTTGACCCTGGGTTTTATCAAAGGTGTTACGCAGCGAAAGATGAAAAAACGGCAAAATATGGAATTTTAATCTCAATTTTATTTTGGTTCATATTTGACTTTATGACGATGACAGCTGGGCTTTATGCGAGGGCAATTATACCAAATCTTGAAAACCCCGTAATGGCATACCCAATGCTTGCGGAAGTGCTTTTACCAAAGATTGCAAAAGGACTGTTTTACATTGGGATGCTCGCAACCATAATGTCAACACTTAACACATTAACCTTTATCTCCGCTGTCACTATCGGAAACGACATAATCTGGAAAATCATAAAACAACGAGCTACCCCCGAAAGGATAAACCTTTACACAAGGATCGGGCTACTTATAACCCTGATAACCTCAATACTACTTGCAATCTATTTTCCATCCGTTGTTGACCTTTGGTATATAATTGGGACGATCACGATACCAGGGCTATTGATTCCCGTTATCACGAGTTATTATCCGAAATTGACCCCCACGCCAAAGAATGCTTTCTTAATTATGATTTCCGGCTTTACCTTTTCTTTCCTTTCATTTATAATTGGTCACGCCTTTAAACAATCACATGGAACGCTATCTTATCCACTCGGGCTTGAGCCAATGTTTCCCGGACTTATAGTTGCGTTTTTAATTTATTTTGTCGGGATGATAAAGAGAAGAAAAATAATACCCTGATTTGTATCAATGCCAGATTCTGTAGTTTTTGCTTATTTACAAAAAGAGTAAGAGCGTGTTAATTCTCTTCAGGGGTTACGTTAACTCTCGGCGGAACACCGTCTCCTGAACGACCCAAACCAACCACAAAAAGAAATTATCTTTTGCCCGGAAACAAGTGCCTCTTAATATAAAAAATTACCAACATAAAAACACCGCCATTGATGCTCTTTTTGTGATTATATGGAGCTAACAAGACCTATTTTTAATAGAAAGAATTTAAGAAGATGAAAATTTTATTACTTTTCATTCTTTGCGAAGTTAGACTTGAATCTTTAATTTAGTTTTACCTTGCTGGGACAATGATTAAAGATACAAGTGAATTCCCTACAAAATAAGTCAACCGGCGAGACGCTGCATAAACGGTTTATATAATTTAATTTTTTATTTCGTCAGGTCATTTATTCAATCATCCAACTTAAAATATCCATTCCCACAGTTACCCGTAAAGATAAAGATTCCTTCAACAATCCATCTTTTACCTTACTTTTGATTGACTTATAAAAAACGATGAATTAAATTTTTCAAAAGTAAGACAGTAATTGATAAATGAAGGGAAATTTTGAAACTTTACTCACGAGAATTAAAGAGGATGATGAAGAGGCGTTTAAGGAACTTTTCTTTATGTTCTACAATGATGTCTTCAAATTTTTATACTTTCTAGGTGGTGACGAGACAACAGCCGAAGACCTATGTCAAGAAACCTTTATAAATTTTTGGTTGGCAAGAAAAAGAATTATCCCGGATTTCCCTCCTAAAAACTATCTTTTCAAAATAGCCAGAAATTTATACCTAAATTACAAAAGGGACACAAAACAAACCATAGGAATAGATGAACTTCCACTTGCGGGGGAAAATACACATATGGATGAATACGAAACCAAAGAAATAATTTTAAATTTGCTCAATGAACTCCCGCCAAAATGCCGAGAGGTTTTCATACTTTCCAGATATAACGAATTTTCATATAAAGAAATAGCCGAACTTTTAAACATATCCCTACAAACTGTGAAAAACCAAATGAGTAAAGCTCTTGCAATTTTAAGAGCGAAGATAAAAGATTACCTGTAAGGTGGTACAAACGGTTGTTTTTATGTGTATTGTTAAATGAAAGCAAAAAATGAAAAAGTCATATGAGAAGAAAACCTAAATATGAATTTTTTGTCAGAATTCTAAAAGGTGAAGCGGAAGAAAAATCGGTAAAACATTTCCAAAATTGGCTCGCTAAATCCGAGAAAAACAAGGAATATTTTGAAGAATTTAAAAGAACCTGGAGCTTTATGGGCAATGTCCATATTGATAAACCACACTCAGAAATAGAAAAACAATGGTATAAACTTCAAAGTAAAATTTATGGTAGGCGAATAAACCACTTTAACAAAATTATGCGAAACATCTTTAACCGCTACATTAAAACAGGAATAATACTTTTGATCCCTCTACTTATCTTTGGAACTTTGCTTCTCTCACTTTTGAACAACAAAAACACAGGAAAATTTATCATTACAAACTCAACTGGAAAATCTGAAACTAAAACGATAATCCTACCTGATAGCACCTGCATTATTTTAAACTCATCGAGTAAAATTTATATATCAAACACACAAACACGCGAAGTAAAATTGAAAGGTGAAGCATATTTTATCGTTAACCCAATTGCAAAAACTACTTTTAAGGTTAATGTTGATCCTGGAACTATACTCGTCCATGGCACAGAATTTAATGTTAAAAACAGAAACGGAAAATTAACTATCTATGTCAAAACTGGGAAAGTTTCATTTGAAAGCCTTGAAGGGACGAAAATTTACTTGAACGATAGAGATGTTTTAAACTACAATCACTACGAGGGGATATTTAAAGTTGCTAAATCTGATCGTGATATATACACCCAATGGAGATGGGGCAATATCGTCTTTGAAAACCAAACCTTGGTTGATGTGTTAAACGAATTGAAAAACTACTACGAATTTGATTATGTGTTCGCAAATCGTAAAGCGATGAGAAAAAGAATAACCGGGATGTTTCATAAAGGTTTGACATTGGAAAAGATAATTAAAACGATATCATTTGCAACTGGATTGAACATTGAAATAAATGAGGCAAAACAAGGCGTAAAACTTATAAAAGTAAATTAAAGTAAAAAATGAAAACAATTGCTTTGATCTGGACTTTCATAACATGCTTCCAAATCAGCCAAAAGGATTCAAACGCATTATTTAATAAAGAAGTTCAAATTAACTTTAAAAATGTAAGTTTGAAAACCGCTCTTGAAAAATTAACCGACTTATCAGGGATCTATTTCATATATGAAGAAGATGTTATAGAAAAAGCAACCGTCAATCTTGAAGGTAAAATGAAAGTCAAAGACGCTATAAAATTGTTGATTTCTTCCGCAGGTCTAAGCTATGTGTTTGTTGACTCAATAACTGTCGCCATCGGTCGAAAAAATAAAGAAAAAACGGAAATCAAGGGGGAGGGAGTAAAAGGTAAGGTCAGAAATGAAAACAACGAGCCACTCCCAGCGGCAAATATCTACATTAAAGAGTTAGGGAGAGGATGTACTACTGATAAAGATGGGAACTTCAACATCCGCTTAAAACCGGGACTTTATACCCTTGAAATATCTTACGTGGGTTATAAAAAGAAAACCATAAGTGTTGAAGTTAAAAAAGATGAAATAACATTCGTTGACTGTGTAATGGAAACTCAGGTTTTTTACATAGGAGCTATAGAGGTTGTTTCTTCCGGTTTTGAAGAACTAATTCCATCAGAAGCCACTACAAAAACCATAATTACAGGGGCTGAGATAGAACATTTCCAAGCAACGAGCTTGAACGATGTCTTGAACCTTGTTCCCGGGATACAAAAAACGGATAACCCAGGTATCGCCAAAACAGCACAAATTGCAATCCGTGGCTTTGAAAATAATCAAATGTCTGCATTCGGAACACTTGTAATACTGGATGGTGCTCCTCTTAGCAACAACGCAAACTTACAATTCCAAAAATGGACATCCGGGATCACAGGACCATCAAACCTCGGTGGAAGCGTTGATATAAGAACAATCCCAGCCGACAACATTGAATCAATTGAGGTTATACGCGGTGTCCCATCCGTAAAATATGGTGATATGACATCAGGAGTTATAATAGTTAACACAAAAACTGGAAAACAACCGCACAGGGTGAAAATCAAAACTAATCCGGATACCAAAGAGGCCAACCTCGGTGGTGGTTTCAACATCGGCAATACTATTTTAAGTTATAACTTGAACTTAGCTCAAAGCGAAAGGAATATACGGCTGAAAGGAGATGAATTTAGTCGACTGACCGGGCAAATCACTCTCAGCCGTAATTTCATGAACGGTAGATTTAGCTTTAACACAAAACTACTTGGACAAAAAATTTTTGATGAGGAACAACCCAAAGGAGATGTGTATAAAACAAGAAATTATAACAGGGGTTATATGCTTCAATGGACGCTATGGGGGAAGTATAACCCGGAACAACCAATTGGATTCTTTGAATATAATATTTATGTCACAAGAAGAAGGGAAAACAGTATGAAATCTCGCCTTGTTCAATCAGATATAAGAGTACTACCGACAGGTGATACCGTCTCCTCTTACATAGGGAAAGTTGAAACTCGTGGAGTTGAATGGACAACAGGCGCAAGATTTGAATATAACCGCATACTCTCTGGATTAGGTCTCTTCCATAAACTCCTAATTGGCTTAGATGTTCAATATAATGCTAACACCGGTGAAGGAGTTCTGCTTGATACACTATTTAATTACTACGGTCCGGAATCAGGGAAATTACCATACCGCTTTGACGATATACCCGGACAATTTCTGCCAAGTTTCTACCTTGAAGACAAAATTACTGGCAAATTTTTAGGAATTAACTTCTCTCTCACCGCTGGCTTCAGATATGAAATGTATAGACCATACAAAATCAACCCAATGGGTTTAATAAACAAAGACAATTTTATAGAATCATACAACGGAACATACTTCAACCCCCGTGGAAATCTCATACTCTACCTTCCTAAGGACAACCAAATAAGAATAAGTGCAGGTGTTTCATCTAAATCACCGCCAATGAGCTCAATCTATCCCGAACCAACGGTCATAAAATGGCGGAATCCTACCGATAGCTCAATCGTCTATATCAGACCTAATACAAAGAATCCCTACCTGAAAGGATACAGGGAAAAACAATTTGAAATAGGATACGATAAACGCCTCTGGAAAACAATCGGTCTTTCAATATCGGCATATTATAAATACAGAGATGATGAAATGTCCTCACTCACGAAACCCATTTTCTTTTATGACTCCCTTAAAAACAAAGTTTACTATATAGACAAATACGGCATATCTCAAAACCTCGGTTGGTCCATAGGAAAGGGAGTTGAATTCACCTTGAAAACAACAAAAATAGAAAAACTTAACATTGAACTTCAGGTAACTGGCGCATACACATACTTAAAAAATTCCTCAAGGGGATTCAACTATGACCCTAATCCAGATGTAAGTTTAGGCAGATACCCAAACTATAAAGTTCCTGATGTGCCGGTAGATACCCTTATTGGATTCGCTTACGATAGAAGCATTTCGTGGAGAGATGTTATCATTATAAACTATTTTGTGAAATGGACTGTGAAGAGGTTAGGGCTCTGGGTGACATTTAGAGCGGAAAATGTTCTAATGGAAAGGACAAGAACTTACAACTTAGAGCCAATTGATTTCAGCTTACCGACCGTTACCGAAGATACAAAGCTCGCAAGGGAATTTGACGAGAGTGTAAAAACCAAACCATCAAAATGGTTGCTTAGTTTTAACATTACACAATCAATCTTTAAAGGAGGTGAAATATCATTTTATGTAAACAACTTCCTTGATGACCCAGCTGTCTATAGATATTATACAAATTATAAAGGTGAAGTTGCCGAAAGCACAAGAAATCCATCTCTGTTCTACGGAATAGAAATAAGTTTAATCCTGGATGATTTAGCCAAATCAATAATAAAAAGAAGTAAATTGACAAAATGAAAAAATTCCTACGTATATTGGCTGTTTTTTCAATAACCTCAATATTTTTTTACAGCTGTGAAAAAATTGAAATTCCAGTTAGATACGACGGTTCTGGCTATTTGAAATTGGTGTGCCTGTGGGATTCACTTGGTCAACTTACCCCAATAAGAAATGGTAAAGTTATAATCACCAGCGAATACGGAATGAAAATTGTCCAATTAAACAAAGATGGATGCATTGAACTTTTAAATCTACCGGAATCAATCTACAACGCCTCTGTTCACGCCGTTCATCCCATAGATAAAAATATCTCCCTCATCGGTGCAAAAAAAGATATTGAAGTTAAATCAATGGAAAAAACTATTGACACACTCATCGCATCGCCCACAAGTGGTTTTGGAATAGTGATAAACGAAATATATTCTTCAGGACCCATAAACGATATATTTTACATCTACGACCAATTCATAGAGCTCTACAATCCAACCGATAGCATAAAATACCTTGATGGAATCATTGTCATGCGCATATCGGGGAACAATCAAGGGCTCGGTCCTGGTGCAGATGAAGATAATGATGGGGATATAGACGGAGTTACTTACATTTTTAAGTTCCCCGGAAACCCGGGCGAAAGGAATCATCCAATATATCCAAAACAATTCATAGTTATCGCCACAAAAGCTATAGACCATAGAAAATTTGTTGCAACAAGTATAGACCTATCAAATGCCGATTGGGAATTTTATAACCAATACTCCCCAAATGATGTTGATAATCCAAAAGTTCCAAACCTTATCAATTTAAGGCCCGATAGAACTTCTGATTTTCTTATCGCCTTGACAAGCGATATCGTCGTGATAGCAACAGGAGAAGACATACAATGGGAAGACGGCATAAATATAAACACTATAATTGATGGTGTTGAATATCAAGCAAATCCACATCCCATAAATAAGAAAACCCTTGATCCGAGAATAGATAGAGGATATGTCCTTAGCCCACCGAGATATAGCGGTAAATCCATGCAAAGAAAATCCCCGGGATTTGATACAAATGACTCATCCGTTGACTTTGAAATAATAGATAAACCAACGCCAGGGAAACAATGAGAAATGCGTTTAAAAATCTGATCCTTTTGATATCTCTGTCACTTTTTACCGAATTTAGCTTTGCTCAATACTACCGACTCATTGCCATCGGTTCAATGCACATCGCCGTTGAAGATATGGACAACGAATTAAATCTATATGACTTCGGCGAAAATCCCGCTTGGGTAATAAATGACGAAATTCAAAATAGAATCTGGATGCACACCAGCTATGATAAATCAAGGGGAGAGTACAAACGCACATATGACCCCTACGGATTGAATTTATATGACATTAGATTTCTCCGTGTACAAACTCTTGGCAACAGCGGTACATTTAAAGGGTGGGCTTCATACTCGGGCGAAATAAGAGAAAAATTATACGGCTCATTACTGCTATCTCCATACGACGGAAAAGCATTCTTTGTAACTGATACAACCACCGGAAACTTCCGCTATCAAATTATAAGGATCGGCTTTGACTACGGCATTGAAGTTCTTAAGCATATATACGCCGGAATAAATGTTAATTACAATCTCGTTGACGGCTTAAAAGATATATACACAAGGGCAAGAGATATCTACCGACAAGTGCACATTTCTCCGGCTCTTGCAATTCAAATCACGAGGAATTTAAACATCGGGTTTAAACTCGCGATATCAAACTGGCACGAAAAGATTGAAGCAAAAAGCGAAGACCTTTATGATGCTGAAGTGTATCTCTATAGAGGAAATTTATATGCGGTAAAGAAGATAAGCAATGTCATAGACCTCAAACTAAAAGAAAGAGATATCGGGCTTGGCATCCAAACAATTTATAAACCGAACGATAACTTCCAGCTCGGAATAAAATTAAACCTTAAACAAACTGGTCAATACATTCTAATTCCATATGGGCTTCTTAAAGAATATGAATTTGGCTATACAAATTTCTATGAATTCAATATGAATTTCCTTTCACGACTGAAGCTTAACAGAAAATCAACCGTGGGTGCAACTTTAAAATATGAGTACTCCGATATTTGGAGCAAACACTCGCCAAGGAACTTACTCCTTTGGAAGGAAAAAATCAAAAATTTTGAAATAGGGTTAGGATTATGGTCAAATCTACTCAATCCCATTTCTGCTGGCATTGAACTCTTATACAAAAATTCATCCGCGGACTCAATGAAATACATAGATAACATATTTAAACTTATTAAAGGCGACAACTATACCCTAAAAATTGGAAGTGAATTTAAAATTAATAAAATAACACTTAGAATGGGATTCAATTACATGTTCTCAACAAAAGATTTAACTTTGGGTGGCGATAATGTGAATTATTCTTCACTTAGCTTTGGCATAAGTTATAATCCAGTTGCGGATATGATCTTTGTTCTTGGCAAAAGCTATGCGAAAATTGACCAGACGGAAATCTCCGTAAGGAGAGACATGCTCAAACTAATACTTATATTAAAATTCTAAAAAATAAAAATAAGGAGGCAACTATGCGTGCTAAATTAATTTTTCTCTTGCTAATTGTAATTGTTGCTCTTGCAAACTCTCAAGGTTGGCGCGAAGTTCTATCGCCAACTTATCCAGCTGGAACCGTTTTCTACAAGACATTCATGGTAAACGAAAATGTTGCCTATGTAGTCGGCAACAATGGCATAATATTGAAAACAACCGATAGTGGGATCAACTGGACCCAACTTAACAGCGGTGTTTCACGAACCCTCTACAGTATATACTTCCTAAATGAACAACTTGGATTCGTCGGTGGCTCGTCCAGAACCCTGCTTAAAACAAAAAATGGTGGCATCACCTGGGATTCAATCAATGTTACAAAAATTCCCAATACAGCTGCAGCTATATATGGTTTATACTTTGCTGACTCAACTAAAGGATGGATGATGGCTTCAACATCTTCACAAGGTTGGATTCTACGCACAACCGACGGTGGAAACACCTGGGTAATTGATACAACTATTGGAAAACAGCTCTATAGCATGCATTTCTACGCCCCCGGCAAAGGAATTGTCGTCGGTAAAGACGTTGCAACAATATGGTATACAAAAGATGGTGTGACCTGGAATAATGCTCCAGCTCCTGATTTAAGCCAATTTCCTTATACAAGGTCTGATATTAGAAGCGTTTTCATGGTAAGTGAAAGTGTAGCGGTTGCGGTTGGCTGGGGAACATTCGCAGCAGGTCTTCAACCCAGTATAATCATACGAAGCACTGACGGAGGCGCCACTTGGACACAAATAATACCCCCGGAAGATAAAAGAACCTACGATAACCTTTATGCCGTCTGGTTTAAAGATTCTCAAAACGGCATAGCTATAGGTGGTGGGTTAAAAGGCGCCGTTGCATTGTTTACAAACGATGGTGGATTGACCTGGAACCCAATGAGAGTCCCTATCGGAGCAACCCTTTATGATGCCTCCGGCATTGGTGATACAATAATAGTAGCTTGCTCAGACGGAATCATTATAAGAACACCAAACTTTGGAAGAAGTGCTAGCACAACTAAAATACCCGGAGCAACTATCTACTCTATGCAAGTAGTAGGGAACAGAATCTATGGCGCTGGATACGATGGTATCTTCCTTTCATCAAGAAACCTCGGAGAAACATGGGAAGCTGGATTTATCTGTCCAACCGATGGTTACAGCACACCGAATGTCAACGGTATTTATTTTCTAAACGAATTGGTCGGATTCTCAGCCCATAGCTACAGGTTAGTTGCTAAAACAACCGACGGTGGGAATACCTGGGTCTCGCTTTTAAAAGACACACTGTCAGCGACAAACCATTGCTATGATGTCTTTTTCTTTGACGAAAATAACGGATTCGTGGTTGGACAACTCGCAACCAATGTAGATGTCATTTATAAGACCACCGATGGCGGACAAACATGGACAACGATATCGGGTATTGTAAATAAAGCTCTAAGAGCAATAAGCTTTGGTTCAAGGACGAACGGTGCTATCGTTGGTGCCAGATTGAAAGGATTATATACAACCGATGGAGGCACAACCTGGACACAGTCAACATTCGTCGGCGTCCCAAGCTCCCTTACAAGCTCTGACCTTAGAGACATCTCGTTTATAAACGAAACGACAGCAGTAGCTGTTGGGAATAAAATTATACTTAAAAGCACCGATGCCGGAAAAACATGGAACTACATTGACTCATCAACCGGCTGGCTCTATGCTGTAAGAATTAACAAAAACGGAATTGGCTATGCCTCTGGAGCTGGACTTATCCTTAAAACAACAGACGGCGGACAAACCTGGACTAACCTCTATGATCAAAATGTGATACGCTCTGCCACCTTATACGCTGTCGCTATTGATACACTAAACTATGCTTGGGTTGGAGGAGCTTACTCGCTTATCTACACTAACTCACCAGTAACTTTCATTAAACTAGATGACGAGATACCCAATGACTTCACATTATCCCAAAACTATCCAAACCCATTTAATCCGACTACAACCATTGAATTTTCAGTTCCCTATGCGAGCGAGGTCTCAATAAAAATTTATAATATGCTGGGTCAAGAGATTAAAACGCTAATTAACGGCGGGCTTCAGCCAGGGAGATATAAAGTTGAATTTAACGCCTCCGACCTTCCGAGCGGTGTTTACTTTTATATTATGAGAGCAGATAAATTTGCCGAGATGAAGAAGATGCTATTGATAAAATAAGCAACTTTAAGCAGGGGCGATTACTTCGCCTCTGCTTCTGTCTTATTTTAAAACAAAAAGCAATATAACTCAATGAAAATCATAATCAAGGTCTTTCTCACTTTCGCACTTATGATAACTTCCCAATCCTTTGTACTAAACAATAACATTCACACTGACACAAGAGACAAAAAACATTATGAAGAAGGCAAGGTCTACCGACACAAACTTTCAAATGGAATGACCGTTCTAACAATGGAGAGGCATAATGTACCCTACATTTATCACCAACTGACATATAAAGTTGGCTCCGTAAATGAACCACCTGGTTTGACTGGCATAAGCCATGTTGTGGAACATATGATGTTCAAAGGAACAAAAAAATACGGCAAAGGGGAAATCTCAAAAATAATATCTCAAAACTCCGGCGTATTTAACGCATTCACAACTTCCGATATGACCTCATACTACATCTATCTCCCGAAAGATAAGATAGAACTTGCATTTGACATAGAATCAGATAGAATGGAAAACTCAGTATTTGATTCCACCGAATTTCAACGAGAAATTGAAGTCGTACTTCAAGAAAGACGAACCAGAACAGAAAGCAATCCAAATGGAATCTTTTATGAAAACTTAAATGCACTTGTCTATACATTACATCCTTATAGAAATCCTGTTATCGGGTGGGAAAACGACTTAAGAAAAATGAGCTATAAAGACGCATACAATTACTACAAAACCTATTACACGCCAAACAATTCAATCCTAGTATTAGTTGGAGATTTTAACACAGATGAAATCCTCAAACTTGCTGAAAAGTATTACGGTAAAATCCCACCAGGACCTGAACCTCCAGAACCGGAATTTTATGAACCAAAACAAAAAGTAAAAAAATCATTCACCCTGATTCACCCCGATATTCAATCTCCAGCTTTATCAATCGTCTTCAAAACCCCATCTTTTAAAGATGAAAATGGACCGGCGCTTTACTTGCTGGGGAAAATACTGTGTGAAAAAAGCAGAGCTTCCCGCCTTTATAAACGACTTGTTGAAGATGAAAAACTTGCTATATCCGTTAGCGGTGGATTATCAATGATGAAATATGCTGGTTTATTTTATGTAAATGTCGTCATCAACCCTGATAGCTCATTGAATAGGGTAGAGCAGATAATATGGGATGAGATTGAAAAACTAAAAAAAGAAGGTCCGACTGAAAGGGAACTTCAAAAAGTAAAAAACAAATATAAATTTACCCAAACCACAGAATATATAAAAAACACTGATATCGGCATGCGAATTAGCACCTGGGAGTGTTACTACGGATGGGATTACTACAATGTCTTCTATAACAAAGTGCTCAATGTCTCGCATGAGGACATAAAAAAAGTAGCAAGCGAATACTTGCTACCTGAAAACTCAACTGTAAGTTGGAGAATCCCAAAGGAGAAAAAAACAATCACCACAAGTGAAGACGAAGAAGAAAAATTTGAACCGGTCAAGCTATTTGAAGCCAACGAAGATGACAAATTCCACTTCAAAGAGAATGAACTAACAAATTTCTCGCCAGATCTTTTAAACATCATACGACCAACCCCTGTAGCTCCACTTATCAAAACACACAAATTAGAAAACGGAATAACTGTATATACCATTGAAAATAAACTTGTCCCTACAATCCTTGTTTATGGAATAATTGACGCCGGAATTATAACCGAGGAAATTTACGATGGGAAAAATGGGCTCTCAAATGTTTTAGCTGATGTACTAAATAGGGGACCAGCGAATCTATCTTACGACGAATATGTTGACAAACTTTCATTTTACCCAATTTCAATATCAATCAGAGGCAATTATAGGGGTTTCACCTTTGAGGGTTACTCCTTGTTAGAAAATTCAACCGAGATGTTGCAAACTTTGGTCGATGTCCTGACCAAACCCCGTTTTGACACCACTGAGATAAAGCTTATAAGGGATAAACATCGCGCTCTCGCAAGCCGTAGATTTAAAAGCACAAAGGTTACCGCCTTCTACTATATGTTTGACAACATCTTCAAAAATCACGAATACTCTAAAAACAAAATCACATCCGAAAGCATTGATAAGATCAGTATCAAAGATGTCATCCAAGCATACAAAAAATATATAAACCCGCAACGAACCACGATAATCGTCGTCGGCGCCATGAAACATAATGAATTGCTTAATCTTATAAAACAACATTTCAACTCTTGGAAATCCAAAGAAAAACCCCTAACCCAGGTTACCGTCTCAAAAGTAGCCCCTCTGAACCGTAAGGAGGTGAAAACATTTCCAGATAGCGAATACACGGAATGCACAATCAACATAGGGTTCTCACCCTACAACAATTTGAAACCCGAAGAAATTGAAATAGCGAATATCCTCAATTATATTTTAGCCCAGAGTGCCCTGACATCAAGAATTGGAGTTGAACTGAGAGAAAAGCAGGGATTAATATACGGAATTAGAAGCCAACTCTGGTATACAAGGGATAAGATCGGCTACTGGAAATTTAACATCAAAACATCCCCCCGAAATGTCACAAAAGTTATCAACGGAACATTTAACGAAATACAAAAACTGCTTTCGGAAGGCATAACCGACGAAGAGCTCACTAACGCTAAAAGGAGGATGCTCGGACTATTACCGCTCTACACTGAAACCCCATATGATATAGCTTCAATCGTCGCCGAATCAATAATCTACAAACTGCCACTTGATCATTTTGACAAAAAATATGATCAAATAAAATCCGCCACCAAAGATGATGTCATGAAAGTCGCAAGAAAATATCTAACATTGGACAGATACATAATTGTCATCGACGGACCAATAAACGCAGAAAACTTAATAGAATTAAAAACAAAATGAGAGAAACCGATGAAAGCAACGATCAAATACTTGGCTTGCATCCTATTTTCAATATCATTGCTGGCTCAAACCGATGAAACCAAACCTGAAGTAAAAGAACTAACGAAATACCACAAGGTAATTTATAAGCTTTGGCATGTTGCATGGCCAAATAAAGATATCAATATGATAATCCAACTCTATGATGATTTAAAAAACGGTGCTGATGAAGTAGCAAACGCCAAATTGCCCGGTATCTTGAGGGATAAGGAGAAAGCTTGGAAAGAAAATGTTGAAAAACTTTTACTATCAATAAATAACTTGAAAAACGCCATCGACAAAAGAGATACATCTGAAATACTAAAATTAGCAGAAGATATCCATACCATTTATGAAACGCTCGTTAAAGTGATAAAACCACCGATAAAAGAGGTTGATGAATTCCATCAAACCCTATATGTCCTTTATCATTACTATGTTCCAGAACACAACATTGAAAAAATAAAAACGCTGATACCCGAGCTGCTTCAAAAAACGGAGAGGTTAAAAAACGCATCCCTTCCCGAAAGATTAAAACAGAAAGAAGAGAAATTCAAAAAAATCGTTGCAGAACTTGATAGGGAAGTATCTAACTTTATAAAAGTCGTTGAAAATAATAAAGACAAAAAGACGATAAAAAACGCAATGGATAAGGTTCATCAGAAATACCAAGCCCTTGAAAAAATTTTTGAATAAATCCAAAGGCAAACTTTTTAACTTTAACTTTTTGCCAGCTCACCCTCGGGCTGGCTTTCCTTATCTATTATCACAACCAAAACTTCAAAATCCTATGCGAGACAATACTTGAAAAAATTAAAGACGCAATATCACAAATCTTAAATCCCCAGTCCCAAACCCCTAACCCCGAAAATCAAGAACAAACATTC
>Ga0071330_1057082_pt1 | contig 91537 bp, 89 predicted proteins | sample GBScel77sediment_FD_63802 | JGI IMG/M metagenome (GOLD analysis project Ga0071330, IMG submission 63802) | Hot spring sediment microbial communities from Great Boiling Spring, Nevada - Cellulolytic enrichment Sediment 77C v2 (version 2) | ecosystem: Environmental > Aquatic > Thermal springs >...
ATGGTCTGAGCGAGAATGAAGTGAAAATAGTGCTTAACTCGCTAAAAAAGCCAGTAAGTTACCTAGAGAAGGTTTTAGAGCATTATAGAAAAATATGAGTGATCAGTATTTCGGTTTATCGCGTGTGATCAGTTTGTGTTACCATAGTTACCATATAGTGCCTTCCCTGTATGCAACCATTATTTAAATATTGTACCTTATGTCCCACATGTCTCCGTGAAGGCTTGCTTGGTTATTCGACGGAAGCCGAGATAAAAATCCTATAGTTCATAGGATGCACTAAATAACGATTTAATTTCTAATCTTTTTCCTATTTACGCCTCCATAAAGATCCGATTTAGGCATTGCTATACAAACACACCAGAACGTTCTAAGCGTGATTCAACGCATAGAATTCTAATCTCAACTTTGATGGTGTTAGTCTTGCTCCTTTGATTAATCTATCCCAATTGCTGAATACTGTGTTCTCGTATATATTGTAGTATATTTCAGGTACTTGTTATCTGCAGGTTTTGCTAGGTATATTTCTAGGGTTTTATTGTGTAGTTGCCATAGCTCTGGGTATCCGAGGATCTCTGCGTAGATTATCGTGGCGTTCACTATTGTTTCATTTGTGAGTGAGGGTCACATTAACTGTGCACTAGTAATGTTTACTGTGAGCGAGTGCTGGGTTATATTACCTAGTACCCACACCCTCTCCTCTTCACAGCCACAGCCTTCTCCGAGAGCGCTTAGTAGTAGGGTATTAGTGTTAGCGTGTACTGTGCAGTTGTTCATAGCTACTGGGATTTGTGCTGCTAAGAGCCAAAGGTAGGCTTCTCGATAGTTGCTCATAGGCGTTGACTCAATAGTTTCTACTAGCCACACTATTCCTGGGTGTGGTGTTAGTAGCTCTCTAATCCTCCATGTGTCAATAGTCCCAACTTCAGGGTAATTGTAGCTCACAGTAACATTAGATGTTACCTCAGTATCCGCTATAATACTCCACCCCCAGTCTCCTGGCGGATTAACGCTAATAGTAGCTGTAACGTTAGCAAACTCTGCACTTCTAGTAATATTAATACACTCATCAAAACCATCAAAACTAGCTCGGAGTAGTTAATGGAGCTAAAAATTGGAGTGCTGTATGAGGAGGGAGTAGACAGCAAATTAGAGAGAATGCTGAAGATCGCAAGGGAGATAGCTTAATTGCTTGGAAAACGCTCTAGGCATCGACACTGACGCTTCTAGCTAACTCTCAGACTATTTGCTTTAAACACATTTTCTATTAGCGTGTGGTCCACGCTAACTAAAGTCTCTGACATGCTCTTTAAAGGGTCTGATCTCTCGTTCCTTAATCAGCTCAGATCTCTAGGTGTCCTGTGTGTTATTCACCTAGATGAAGTGTCTTATCTATCAATGGTCTTAGCTTGGGGTTTGTGAAGTATCTTGCTTTTGGATGATACGGCCCCACTTCATCTCTTGAGTGCTGTTTTATGAGGTCTTTGTTTTTAAGCTTCTGTATAGCTTTAACGACCTCGTCTTCTGGTAGTCCAAGGTTTCTAGCAATGTCTTCTACGTATACGCTACGTGGTGATGTTCTAATGGCTTTAAGAATACCGTGCTCGTGCTCGTTTAATACAAGCCTTGCTACTCCACTATTAACTGTTAGTAGTAGGTCTCCATTGTAGAACACGTAAAGAGTGCCGGGCGTCATAGGAAACCACTCTTCATTTGTAAGAGGCACTGTTGCAACTAGGGCTGCATATTCATTTGGGCCTTTAAGCTCCTCTAAGCGGACTTCGTAATCTTCATCACGAAGAGCAATAACACCTCTGTGTGGTGGGTGTCTAAGAAGATAGTGTAGGGTATTACTTCTATTCATGTACGCGAACAAGTACCCGCCATCACTTAGAAGAAAGTTAAACTTCCCATACTCACCGATCTCGTCAGCCACTCTCCACAGCTTAATGACTATGTCCTCTAAGCTCCAGTTATTTTGAAGTATTGAGAGCTGCTCGACTATGTAGCAGAAGGCGTATTCAGAGTCAGTTCCACCTGCCGGATAACACCATTTAAGCTTAAACCCCGGGTCATTTATTATGTCCGAGACATCTCCATTGTGGGCAAAAACCCAGTCTCTACTCCAAATTCTCCGTACAAAGGGGTGTGTATTAACGTAGCTAACGTCTCCACGAGAGGCCCAGCGTACATGGCTAATAACAATTTTGCTCCTAACGCCCTGGGTCATGAGCCTAGCTATAGGGCTATCAGGAGCAGGCCTAGGCTCTTTAACAACACCAGCTAAGCCGTTATCTAGGTACCACGCAACACCCCAACCATCACGGTGAACCCTACCCCTCTTTACAAAACCACGCCAAGTAAAACTAACACCCACAACCTTGTTGGAAGAGACTCCGTAAAGCTCACACATAGTTTCTACCACCGGGATTAATTAAAGCTTAAACCCTAATAATTTAGGCGTGATTAGTGAGGGAATGTGTGTGCCCCTGAGAGGCGTGTTTAACTGTAACTGTGTGCTTATAGATTCTACAGTAGATGAACAGCACCTGTAATAACTAATTGTGACTGAGGTACTGGATGAGCGCTAGTAGGTGTCGGGTTTAAGGTATGATGATAGGTTATTTGATTCAGCCATTGATAGACCGCCCACTCGAGACTTAGTTAAGTGTGTGTCGAGTAGTCCACTAAAGCACGGTGTAGACCCTTTGCTCGCCATTAAGCAACATGAAGAGTATATCAGGGTTCTTAGAGAGGAGGGTGCTGAGGTCTATGTAATGCCCGAGCTCTGCGGAAAGCCTTTCCACCCGCTCAGGGACAAGTTCACCCTAGCTGCCTACTACGTGGTGGCCAGCAGGAGGGGGACGGCGCCACGGCTGGCAGGGTGACGACAATGCCCTGCCTAGACACTGCCGAGCCCTACTACCTATCCCAGAGGAGGGGCGACCCGGAGTTCAAGAGGTACCTGAAGGTGGTGATGCGCTACGCGTCATACATATACCCGGACAGCGACAGCGACCCAGTAGCCGTACTGGATAAGCTAATAGCTAGGTACGGGGTGCTGATACCGTCCGTAGTGTATAAGAGGGCTAGGGAGTTAGCAGCGAAGGGTCAGAGCATGCTGAGTGGGAGGAGGGCTAAGACCGTAGCAGCCGCAGTGCTGAAGATAGCTCTAGACGAGGTCATGGTCAACAGCAACCCATCCAACGCAGTATTCAAGGAGGTGTGCAGGAAGCTCAGGGTATCAGAGCAAGCAGTGAACGAAGTAGTCAAGAAAATAGTGGAGAGCAGGATCCTACAGTAGATCCCTAGTTAAATACATATTTAGAGCTACAGAGGGGTGCGGGTTCCGGTCCCGCGCGCTACTGCATTTGCTGCGGCTTGATAGCTACGCTCTCACATACTTTCATCGCTATAGGCGATTAGATTTCATTACTCTGGCGAATATAATCCCATGGTGTTCAGCTCTCCAGGGCGCGCTTAACAGAGGATCTGGAGCGGTGAAACACGTGATCAGTTTATGTAACGAGTTATATAAAGCCACCTAGTTTTATATAATTCGTTACATAAGCTTCACAGCATGTACCACCACGGTACTCTCCGCATAGACTCCCTTTATAAACTGGTATATAAACGGAGGCTGGTTTATATACTGGTTTATAAACTGCGAGGGCTGTTTCGTAGTTGATGTTTATGGGTTAGGTTTATAAGTGTTTGTTTCATCTATTTTTTATCAGAGTCTATTTAGGCGATGGGAGCTCTGCTCCAAGCCTAGGTGGGCTAGGTGTAGATGGGAGCTTTGTGCCGTTAAGCTCGACAGCCATCCATGAACCCACACCGATACCATGTGAAGTGTGGGCGAGGTGGAAGTCCCTAGATGTGACAAATAAAAATGAACTGATGAGAATGAGTAACTAGGGACAAACGGCGAGAGGTCATATTACCTAGAGCAATGAAAGGAGTTTATATCGCTCAGAGCTATATGAACCCCAGGTTTATAAGACAGTCTTATAAACTCCGCTGCACCTTCTCTATGCGGGTAAAGGGGTTTATATTGCCCAGAGCTAAGAAATGTTATATAGTTGCTGGCGATATAAACTTATATAGCCTCCAGCGATATAAGGTTGCGGGTGAGAGTATGCTCATGGTTGAAGTCCCCCGGAAGGACAAGGTAGTTGAAGATGTTATTAGGGCGAAGCTTAGAAGAAACATCAGGAACGTTATGGTCAGTATGGCGATCACCGAAAACTACATCTACCTCCTATCCCACGAGGACGCGCTATCGGTAGCCTTCCTCTACAGCGTATACCTTTACGCGAGGCAGAGGGGGGTGGAGGCGAGGATGTACCACGTAACCAGCGTAGACCCCGAGGAGGTGCTGCCGGAGGAGGTGAGGAGGGTTGGGGAGGCGTGGACAAGGAGGAGGCTGTCAAATGAAGAAATTGTCAAGCTCAGGAGCAAGTACATAACAAGAGATCTGCTAGACGTCCTAATCTTCAAGCCCAAACAATAGCTTTTTCTACACCCATCTTCAGATTTATATCGCATGAGGCGTGCCTGCACAGCGAGTGCCACCCTCCTTGTCCGGCAGTCACCGACCTAGCAGTTGTTCATGTGTAGTAACTGTAGTAATGTTGGGTCGCGTGTGCACTTCCTCCTTATCCAGCAGACTGGACAGGCTTCTTGGATTCCGCTTTTAAAGTCTCTACTAGACTATGGTGGAGAAGGTGCTATGGCTAAGGGCCTAGAATTCGCTGACTTAGTAGTCAAGGCGGTAGCTGTTAAGCTCCAGGCTATGGAGGAACTGGACTCAGGGCTACTCTCGAGAACCAGCGTTACTACTATCGATAGGGTGGCTGTGGTTCTCGGTACTGTGAAGTTACAGTACCAGGAGAAGGTCCTAGACACGGAGCCGGCGGAGGAGGACTTAGAGGTCGCTAGGAGGGTGCTCGAGGAGAGTGGAGTGGAGTTCGGTAAGGAGGAGCTGGTCGCACTAGCCAAGCTCAGGAGGTACGTAGCGAACAGGATAGCTAGCGAAGGCATCTCGCTATTCATAGGGAAGGTGCAGGATCTACCACGGAGCAACAATAATAGCTGCTATCCTCGAGGACTACGTGCTCTACCTAAGGCCGATCCTCCCAGAGATCCTGATACCAGACCAAGACTGGCAGGAGAAGGTAGTGCTTTACTCGATTAAGTCCAGTCTAAGAGTCTAGCATCCTTAAATTTTTAAAGGTTTTATCCTCCGTTTTTTGTAGATGATACGATGTCCACATCATACCTCACAATAATAGACAGGTTGCTGATAAGGGACAGGACTATCATTAGGGAGTCTTACAGGTACTACAAGGTCTACCTACCTACGGAGTACAACGATATATGGGAGCTACTGCACAGCGAGAAGAGGAAGATAGACATTATAGTCTTCCTACCTGAGCCCATCAACTATGTGAACAAGATTTTGGTTAGGAATAGGAGGGTAACGAAGGAGGGAGAGAGGTATAAGATTTACTTATCGAAGAAGTACAATGATATATGGGGGAAGCTATATAGGGAAGGCAAGAAGGTAGACACTATAATAGTGCTGAAGCAGTAAGAAGAGCATCCTCTTATTACTACTGTTGTTAGATATTTAGTAGTGTGTACGACAGCTATCCTTGTGTCGCTAGCTGAGTAAGATCTTAAACTTAAATAAGAGCGTTATCAAGATGTTTTACTAAGTTCCATGGTTACGCGTGTTTAAATGACAATGTATGGTAAATACCGAGAGGGTCTTGAGAGATTTACACAGAAATAAATTACTTAACATTTACTACATTTTGGAAGCCTAGAGGTTTTCTTTTTGAGGACGAGGTCGAAAATTTAAATATTCTGAGCCATCTTTTGTAATCAGGGTATGTATAAATGCCTGCTCTTGAGATGCCATCAATACCGATAATACTATTAATTATTCTAGCATCCTCGATAATGGGATGTATTGAAGGTCGCAGATTCGGCTTCTGTAAACCGGGATTTAAATACACTTTGGCGTATTCGCTGTGTTGCTTAGGATCATTCGTGATCTCGTGTTATTTTCTGACACCTTTCATAATGATGGTAGTGGTGCTTCTCATAAGATTAGAGATTGCAAAGTATCTCTCAATTCCTGTTGCAGTAGCTATATACGTTATGCTAATAAAAATGTTCTACGATGGCTATTTCAAATCTCATCTTCCATTGGATGCAGAGCGTATCATTACAGTTAGAATTATATCACTCGGGTTTAACATAGCGCGGGTAGGATTTCTCATACTAACAATCATATACACCGGCAAGTTATTTGAGCTGTGGTAGCATCTATTGTTACATAAAACATGTGTTCGTAAAGAGAAGGGTAAGAAAAGACTGAAAAACCCATTGCGTTTTTACTTTAGCAGGCATGTAAAAGTGTTTGATGCTCCATATGCAGATCTACTTAACTGCCTTAATTTACATGTACAACAATTCAGAATGGTTGTTTAAACATGGCTAATTAGGGCAAGCACTGTCTTTACAGTGCTTTTAAGTCTTGCTATTATCTCAAAGTTGTCCAGTACCTTAGCGATCCTCCTTCTTCGATACCTTAAGTTCGCTAAGTTAGGCGCATTGGTGAGTTCAGATCTCACTTTTCCGCAGAGCTATTAAAGTCTATTCAGCCTCACCCCTTGTAATGCTTTTGTAACCGTAGTTTGACCTTCTGAATTAAGTGTCTGTTTCATGAATGCTCCTGCCAACTTGTAAGATCTTAGTACAATCGTATTCACAAATTACCAAAATTTATAAGGTTGCTCACCACGCTCATATATATGACATTTTGATGAAAGTATGAGAAAACAAAGAATGTAAGATCTTTAGTGTTGAGTCATGAAGCGGTAAAAGGGTTTAGGTTCCAGGTTCCGTGGAAGGAGCATGGAATTATTGAGAATATATTGACGTGAGATCATCGATATAGAGCGTTACCTGAGAATAACGAAAGCCGTAGCATAGCCATATAGCTGGAATGGGGTCGATTCAATGTGCTTTATTATAACACGTGCTCATGCAACACGTGGCGTAACACGTGAAAGCAGAATATTTTAAGTATGAAGCACTTAAGCATAGCTATTAAAACAGCTAGGAAGAGGTACTATGTTGTTGTACTTAAAAGGCACATTAAATCTTTCAATTAAGGCGCGGAATATACTGGATGTTTTAGAGACAATCAGAAAGCCATTGAGGAGAAAAACAAGAGAATGTGAGGCACCTGTAGTATACGCTAACTTTTAAGGATATGTCGATACAATGCCTAGTGTACGACACATCAATACCATTTTCTACAACCCTATAATGTGAGCAATTTGACTATACCTTTTTCAATTATACTTTAATATAACTATTTTAACTAGAAGTAATGTTGAAATGTTGAAATGTTTTCAAAAGATTTCGAGGAATAGGAGGATAGATGTAATAACAAGCAGGTTGGATTACGCTGTCTAAAGGCTGTATTGAGAATGAAGATATAGTAGGAGCAATTGCTAGAAACACGGTCAGTAAATTTAAAACTTTAACCAACAGAATTATTATAGTGCACTCCAAGTATTTGCGTGGTGTTAGGCATGGTTTGCCCTAGATGCGGGGGCAGGGGCTCTATTCCATGCCCTAATTGTGGCGGTCTTGGTCACTGTCCTGCGTGTTACGGTAGGGGGCATTTTACGTGTACTTATTGCTGGGGCAGAGGCTATATTACGTATAATGAGGGCTCTGCTCCATGCCATATATGTGGAGGCAGAGGCTATATCACATGTTATAGGTGTGGTGGTTCGAGTAGATGTCCTAGATGTTACGGTAGTGGTTATGTCATATGCCCCAGCTGCTTAGGTAGCGGACGCTAGTTGCAAGGTTCGCCAGTAATCGACCTAAATGCCTCAGGCAGGACTTTTTGTCATAGATTAGGTAGCAAGGAAGTTAGTGCGTAGGCTACATCAAGATGAAGGAGAATAACGGTACAGCAATAGCAGAGTTCAGGACTCCAAGGGTGATTAAGGTAGGTGCAATCGCACACAGTTGAGACAGTACTTGAGAGTTGTTCAACATATCCATAGGAAGACGCCGCTGGAGAAGGTCAACTTCACCCTCAGACCCGGGGAGGGCATCGTAGTACTGCTCCACGGTGAGCCAGCGAGCGAGGTGCATGTCGACAAATACCGAACCTCCAGTGCTCGTTGGTGCCCCGCCTGCAAGTCCCTCCTGTCCCTGCTCGAAGACGTCGGGATCAGGTACGTGTTCGTAGACATAAGCAGGTGCGGTGGAGACGAGTACAGGAAAATAGTTGAGATGTTCTCGCTGGAGCCAGCCGTACCACTCTCAGTAGTGTTCACCGAATTGGGGTGGCCCGGCTACATCATCCTCAGCGCAGTCTTGGATACGGAGTGGCGGAAGAGCCTGTCCCGCTCCCCCAGAACGGACCTCGTCACGGTGTTCGATGCGAGAGAGGCGAGGAAGGCGAACGCCAGCCTAGCCCCAGAACTCGTTGAGATAGTTAAGAGATCCTTAAGCAGTTGTGCTACAGCTACTAGCACTACAGCTACTGGCGGGGCTGAGAGAGCAATAGGCCCCTCCCTCACTAGTATAGAAGTGGTTGCTATTGCCGGTGTAGCTGTAGCCGCGGCTGCATAGGTAGCAGTTATAGCTCTTAAAAGACGCGGAACTGCAAGGTAAGGCGTAGGTATGCGCTAGGAGGTCTTTGTCGGCAAGGTCTACCTACCGAAGAGGTACAGCGACATATGGGGGAGGCTGTGAGGAAGGTAAGAGGGTGGACATCCTGGTAGTGCTGAAGCAGTGAAAAAAGCTAGTGAAAAAAGTTTAGTCCTGAAGATTAACGACGATTTCTGCTGGCCCTATGTACAGCACTAGCTTTGCAGGCTTCTCGTCTTTGGGTATTGCGAAGAGTAGGTGCCCTCCTGTGCTCTCTCCAGGGCCTATACATGCAGACATGGTGAGGTCGAGGAAGAGTACAGCCTTCTCCTCAATGTTCTCGATATACTCCTCTATTAACGGTAGCTCGCCGAAGGATGTGAACTTGTACTTATTGCCGGACTCTGTGATTAGGTATCCCCAGGTGGTGAGTTGCTCCGGGCACCACACCCTCTGCCCAGTGACCTCGATCATCAGCGTGACGAGTATCCCCTTCGTGCCTTTCGGTACTTGGCGGTATGCGCCGAGGACGAACTTCACGTACCTGACCTCCTTAACCTCTAGCACCGTGACCCTGTAGCCCCCTACCTCGACCGGCTCCCTTATGGAGGTTGCTACAGAGACCTTCTCAGCTTGCTCAACTTGCTCAACCCTCTGAACAATGATCGGTATGCTGGCTACTATCCTGTAGAGCCCCCGAGCCCCATCTCCGTACACCTCCACCTCTTCGTACACTCCGTTCGGGTACGTGTACCTCCCGTACTTAGCAAGTATGCAATTGGGTTTGGGGATAGCCACCTTCTTAACCCCCTCCTCTGTGCGGATCTCGATGATGTCGAAGCAGGACTCGTGTGCTTTGGCGATGACCTCGTAGACACCTGGCCCAGTCTCTACCTCAACCTTATTAGCTAGCTTGAGCTCTTCCCAGAACATCCATGTATACCACGACGTCACGTTGGTTAGTGGTATCGACGGATCGAACCTGTCGTCCTCTGCAGTTTTCGGAGGCTCCATAAACGCTCTATCCTTATCAACGTCGTAGACGAGTATAGCGTAGCCGTTCCTGACAACGCCAAGCAGATATGGGATGCCCCCTACCAGCACCCCAGCCAGGCCCCTCAAGTACATAGAGAACCGTATGTCTGTCAGAGATAGTCGCCCAGAGTACTGGGGGTTGAAATATAGCAGGAATGCTTCACCATCTCTAAGCATCGACAGGAACTCCTCCCAGTTTCTAATGGCCCACCCGTTGTCTACGAAGAGGTAGAGAGTCCTCCCGGCGACCGAGATGCTGTACCTTGTGTCACCTATCAACGGGTCGTCAGTCACTGCTATCATGTGGCCTATCTCCTCAGGGCTTAGGATGATCCACCCACCGGGCTTTACCTTTGGTACAGCTACTAGCATGTACACCCTGTCTATGCCGAGCTCCTTGGCGAGAAGTGCTGAGTAGAAGCCGAACTCCCTGCATACCCCTCCACCGACGAGCACATCTCCAAAGTTCGTAGCGTGAACACGACTTGATCTAAGCGTGCTGAAGAACTCCTTGATCAGCTGAGCCCTGCCGACGTAGTCTAGGTTAAGGAAGTCGGCTATGAACCTGAACGCCGGGGCAACCACCTCGTAGAAGTAGGGGTCTCGGTACCAGACCATCTCCACGACTCTCAAGATGCTAGACGAGCGTATGCCCAGCATCCGGTGGGCTACCAAGGCTTGGGGAACAGCAAACCTTACCCTGACCCACACATCTCTTTCAACACCGTCTACCCTGACCGGGTAGTGCCCCACGCTATACACCTTGTAGAGGAGCGCGCTGAACTGGTCCTCGCTGGATAGAGCAGATGTATACCTAGATATGTTTACCCCTATGGCTTCGCCACCGCTCTCCACGATCTCCCTTATAGTAACTACGCGTGGAATCCCGTACTTGCTAGACTCTATCCAGAGCTGGAGGTCCTCTAGGTGCCTGTAGACGTCGGCCACAGGTATAGAGCCCTCAATAAAGCTCTGCGAGCCGAAGGGAGGGTTAGGCTCAGCGTAGATCACACCACTCTCGTTCCACACCCCCCTCACCGCTTCGTACAGCTTGCTGGAGTTGACGTCCACCCAGAACTCGAGGATCTCTCCCTCAGGGTCGTACACTACCTGAACCTCAATTACTTCACTAACGCCTAGCCCTTGAGAGAAGTACTTGATGTGGTGCTCGCTGAACTCGAGCTCGACACCGTTGATGTAAACAGTCCTCGGGTAGCTCTTCGCCGGAGTCGAAACCTCCTGCGTAGCCTCCTCTTCAGGTAGAGGAGGTGTTGTGCTGTGCTCAGGCTCTACCAGCTCTAGAGGCTTTAGCGGTTCTAGAGGGTGAAGATTAGATACGTACAGCAATACCCCTACACCCACTAAGATAGCTAGGGCTAGATCACCTATCTTCAAGACAGAGCTACGCATAGATCTCCCCTTACAAGCACCTGAGAACTTAAGCTTTAAAAGTTTGCCAGCTACCGGATTTCGTTCGCAGAGAAAAATCTTTATTTAAAGTATTATCATGGTGTTTTACCAAGTTTCACGGTTACGCTTACCTAAATGAAACGTGCGCACGCGTACCTGCAGGCCTCCCAAGCCGGAGATCCCGGGTTCAAATCCCGGCCGCCGCATCAAAACTTATTAACTCCAACGCAGTTCACACTACACATTGGTAGAGATTAAGAGACTTCTTGAAAAGGTATATGGTATTCATAGTTTAAGAAGGGGTTAACATGAGATGTAGACCTACTTATAGCATTCACAACAGTAGTGTTTAACTACATTAGTTAAGTACGGTCTTAAGTTAGAGTTTAGAGGATGGTTATAGCTACAACATTTAATAGCTTTGACTCTAGCTATCTAATACTTATTCCTAAGGTTGAGGGATTGATCCTTAAGTTAGTTAGAAGTTAGTTATGTAGGGGTTGAATACCATATCCTTTTTATCCAGTCTACTCTATCTAATTCCTTTCTTCTGATACTATAATCTTCCTCATTACTCTTAGATGGAGAGAGTTTGAGGGCTTAATACAGTATTTTCTAATGAATTCTAGGGCTAACTCGTACTCCTCCTTTCCTAGAGGTAATATGCTTACATAGGGTCTCACTATATTCTCCATAAAGTCTATAGTTATTAAGTATGGTATACCGTATTTCCTCTAAGATATGTCAGTAACTCATCAAGTACTAAAACATCTGTGTAAGACCTATAACTCGTTATATAGATTCTCGTAAATCACCCTATTACCGGGGTTTGATACAGTATTTAAGTAGATTAGGAGGTTAGCATCTATGAACGCCCTTCAATTAAATTCCTCCTCAAGGTAAACCTCACTTAACTCATCGGGCTTGGGTTTCTTCCTACCTTCAACACCCTTCAGCACATTTACATGATTAGTTAACTCCCTCCTCAACTCATTCAAATCAACCTTCCTCCTAGCAGGCTTTAGCACAATACCATCTCTAACCTCAACAACTAACTCATCACCTTCCTCAATACCTAGAAGATCTCGTAAACTCTTTGGAAGAATTAAATACCGTTTCCTCCTAACCCTAAGCTTCATAGTCAAACCAAGCTCATCTATAGTTAAGCTTAGTTAAACCATCTTATAAATTTTTAATTAACCTCAATAACTAAGTTAGGAATTCAGACCTCATATAACCTCAGTGATTATAGACTAGATATTATCATTGTTGGGAGACTACTTTAAACTAACTATATACGGGATGCTGAATAATGACTGTAGTTACCTTCATTGAGGATGAGTTGTTTCCTACTGAGAGGACTTCATCTCTAAACCCCCTCACAAAGATGTAGTAGATGTTTTGATATTTGATATATGATTTCATTTTAGTCATAGTTTTCAATCATGTTTAAAATAAAATATTTACTTTATTAAATCTTTATACCGAATGAGTCTAGTATGAATTTTAGTGAGATGTAGAGGAAGACTACCCCGAACAACAGTTTTATCAACCATATAGGTGCTTTTAGAACTAGTCTAGCACCTATTTGAGCACCTATAGCTGTCCCAATACCAAGTGTTATAGCTGCTAAAGCATCTACTAGTCCTTGATATATTTTAAATCCTGCTGAGACTGAAGCCATACTTATGAATGATGCTAATGATGTCCCGACAGCTATTTTCGTTGGTGCGTGGAGTAAGTATATGAATGTCGGTACGAGTGCGTACCCACCACCAAGTCCGAGAATACCTGTTAGTATACCTATTACGAGACCTACGATACACTTCACCCATACTGAACCAGGGATCTTATTACCTGGTTTCTCTACCCTCCTCCTCCGAATACCCTCATAAATCATCCTGATAGCGACGTAGAGGAATGACCCACCAACTATAAATTCTAGAATAACTCTCTGACCTACTAAGTAAGAGAATAGTATTGAACCGATAACAGCTCCTAAAGCTCCAGAAATAGCTACGACCTTAACTGTCCCGAAATCAACGTTTTTAATCCTTATATGGCCGATAGCTCCTGAAGTAGCTGTTATCACTACAGCAGTTACAGTAGTTGCTATAGCTAACGGTAATTCATAACCGTATATAAACCTTAACGTAGGTAACATAATCACACACCCACCAGTCCCTAGAAACCCTCCTAAGATACCTGCCATCAAACCAAACACTACCATAGATATGTATGTGAGAGCATCCATGACCACACCTACTACGGTATAGGGTAAACTGTAAAATACTTTAATGGAGGTATTATTTTACGTAAGTCTTGAACATATGATTAAATGTTAAGTATGTTGTAAACTGTTTAATAGTGTTGGGTAGTCTCACTTAAACATTTACTTAATTCCTCATAAGTAATTACCTTCGGATCTCTACCTCTAACCCAAACATATACTACCTGCTTCGTTAAGTACTCATTCTTTAGGAATCTAATTACTACATCAGCTAATGATGTATTAGCTCTGTAGTGGTCTTCATCAACGTACGAACCTACCCTAAACGTTAGTATGTTTAACTTCCTCAGGTAGAGTATTTGATTATGTATGTATTTGAAGGCAGTAGTTCCTCTATAGTAGCGATGTAGTAGGTCTATACCGAAGAATATAACTATGTCTGGTCTTACCTTAGATATTAACTCAAGCTCGGTGTTGTAGATCTCCTCAATACTATATACTGCTGGGTTAAATCCCTTAAGTATTAAGTTATCCTTGAACAACTCTTTAAAATCTACACTGACATTTCTCTCCTTCAAGTAGGTCTCAGCAACCTTCAATATATCGTATGGTGAGAACTTATAACTAATTAGTAATGTCTTAGAATTACTCAGTAATGCTAAGGTAATTACATAGGTTATTATATCGTAGGACCTAGCATCAGCATCGTAAGTCACGTAAATATGCCAACCACCGTAGAGGTAATCACCTATTAAGTCCTTAAATAAACTACATACGTTACGGAATACCTTACCGTAGTTAGGAGTCGGTACTTCCTCAAGTCTTGGAGGTACCCACACACTAATACCTGAACCACTAACTATTGAGAAGGGTATCTTAGCTAGTAGTACTTGAGAACCTCTAACCTTATCAATAACTAATTCCCTCACGATTAAGTTATTAACTACTTCAGACTTAAGACCTATAACTACATCAGCTACGTAAGCTAAGGAACTTAATTCCTTAATATCTGTAGACTCAGCTATCAAAACTACTAAGCCGTTAATAACTTTAGGTAATTCATAGATGAAGTTATGTAGTATTACTCTGGTGTTAACGTCATTACCTAAGATATTAAGTAATGGTGTTATACTATCTATCACAACTATATCAGGTTTAAAAACTACGATATCCTTAAATACACTATCTATAAAGTCCTTCAAACCCTCCTTAGTAACTAAAGGTAGTTTAACGTATTTAAAGACCCTCCCATCAAGTTTACTTAAGTCTATGTTGAAGCCCTTCATAAACTCATACAGTTTCTCTCTATCCTCATAAAATGAAATATAGTAACACTTCATACCATCTAAAGCATTACTATAACATATGGTACTAGCTAGTAAAGTCTTACCAACACCTGGCTTACCATATATAAGGACTAGAGAACCCCTCCTCAATAAACCCCTAAATAATTCCTCAAGACCTCCAACACCAAATCTAAATGTATTAATTACGAAACACCGTATTAGAGAACTTAGGAAAACTAATAAATCTTATTGTGAAGACCTAATTAAATCTAAGACGTTACCCACTAATAAGAATAATTATAAGCTTCAGTACACTCCCATTATAGGTGTGGTAGTGAGTAACTCTGAAGTAGTTAAGAGGATATTTATTGAGTTGCTTGAGAAGGATGTTGAGTTTAGGTATGCTGTTGTTGGTTATTTAGGTATTTCAGAGGTTTTAAGAAGTATTGAGAAGTTATGGGAGAATCAAAACAGACTTTGGGAAGAGGTTAAGGCTTTAAGAGAAGGTCAGAGTAAGTTATGGGAGGAAGTTAGAGGTTTAAGAGAGGAGACTAGGAAGTTATGGGAGAATCAGAATAAGTTATGGGAAGAAGTTAGGAGGTTATGGGAGGAGGTTAGAGGTTTAAGAGAGGATTTTAGGAGTCTTGAAAGACGTGTTAGGAGGTTAGAGAGTGGGATGAGTTCTCTTGCTAGGGCTGTTGGTACAACGTTAGATCATTACACAGCAACATTTATTGAGGAGTTATTGAGGAGTTTAGGTGTTCCTGAAGAGAAGATTGATGTTAGGGCTAACATAGTTTTAAGGAATCCTGAAGGTGTTGAGAGGGAGGTGGATATACTTAATAGGGATCCGTTAGTTGTTGGTGAGGTTACTACATATATAGATAGTATTGAGAGGGTTGAGGAGGAGTTAAGTAAGGTATTAGATGATGTGAAGTTTGTTGAGTCTATGTTTGGTAGTAAGGTCTACATGGCTGTACTAGCGGTGGAGAATGTCTCTAAGGAGGTAGTTAAGTATTTAGAGGAGAGGTGTAGGAGGTATAATATTAAGTTAATATATGGTAGGGAGATCTCTAGGTTAGATAGGTTGGATTAGGTATTCATTCTTGAGTAAGTCTGTAGATACTGTCTACACTATCGGTTACTCTAACTACTCAGTATATGAGTTCCTCAACACTATTAAGAGATTTAATATTGATGTAGTTGTTGATGTTAGGAGATTCCCTAGGAGTAAATTACGTGGTTTCTCGAAGGATGAGTTAGAGGTTGTGTTAGGTGGTGTAGGTATTAGTTATAAGTGGTTTGGTGTTTTAGGTTCTTTAGGACTTAAATTTAGTGGTAGTGTTAACTGTAGTACTTCCCCAACATTTAACTCATACGTTAATTACCTACTTAGTAGTGAGGAGGTATACAACACCCTGAAATACTTAAGTGAGTTAGCTAGTAAGTATTACGTCTTAATAATGTGTAGGGAGTTAAACCCTAAGTACTGTCATAGGCAGTTTATAGCTGATGTGTTAAGTATTGTAGGTTTTAAAGTACTACATATTATTAAAGGTGATGTCGTATCTCATGAGAGAAGTAGTTGTTATAATGTCTTAAAACTTAAGTATAGTAGGTGATGTTAGGTTTCTAGTATTACCGAATGTGTTAAACTTTATATTACGTAGTTTTAACCTGTATTAGGTATGTTAGTTGAGTAGTGTTATTAAGGAGTTAGAGGCTGAGGCATCTAAAATCATTAAGGAAGCTGAAGTTGAAGCTGAGAGGATTATTAAGGAGGCTAGGAAGAGGGCTGAGGAGATATTAAGTGATAAGTCTTACTTAGTGGAGTTAAGTGAGGAGAGGAGGAGGATTGAGGAGAGTGTTGAGTTAGAGGTTAGGAGGATTTTAGAGGATGCTGAGAGAACTGCTAGTAAGTTACGTGAGAGTGTTAGTAGGAGGATTGATGAGTTTGTTAGGAATATATTTTCTAAGGTTGTCGGGTTTGAGGGTTAGTAATTGCCTCAACTCTCTAAACTACTACTTAATAGACCTGATATAGGTTTGAAGACGTATGTAGTAGTTCCTAAGGATAGGGTTGAGGAGTTAGTTGAGAGTCTCGTTAAGAGAGGTCTTTTCGAACCACTACCACCTACTGAAGCTAGTGAGGCTTTAGCAGTAATTAAGAAGAGGTTGGAGTTGTCTGAGAGAGGGTTAATGCTGTATAAGGAGTTTAACTCATTAATTAAGAGAGGTGTTGATGTTGAGGTTAGAGGACTGCCTTGGGATACTGACGAAGCTTTAGAGAAGTTAGTTAAGGAGTTTGAGTCTGTGTATGAGGTAGTTAAGTCGTTAGTTGATGAGGTTAGGAGGTATGAAGGGGAGTTAGAGAGACTTCAGATACTTAAGTTAGTAATTAATGACTTACTAAGTAAGTTTAGAGTTTTTGATAGGTCTTTAATAGATTACGTAGGTGATTACCTAGTCTTCAAGACTTTATACGGTGGTGGTAGGGATTTTGAAGATGTTTTGAGTAAGGCTTTGAAGGTAGTTTTGATGATTACAGTTGGTGAGGGGAGGGTAGTAGCTGTAGTAGTTTTTGAGAGGAGTGTTTATGATGTCTTAAGGAATTACTTAAGTAGGTTTGAAGTTGTAATACCTAAGTCTTTAGAGGTGGTAGTACCTGGTGAGGAGTTAGTAAGGATTGATGAAGAGATTAAGAATGTTAGGGGATGTATTGAGGAGTTAGAGAAGAGGATTTCTGAAGTCCTTGAGAGTAAGTTATATGAGTTAGCACTTCTTAAGGTGCTTTCTGAGACTATTCAGGGGGAGGTTGAGTTATTAAGGTATGCATTTAATTCTAAGTATATGACCTTAGTTGTTGGTTGGTCTTTAAGGTCTAGAAGTACTGAGTTAAGGGAGTATGTATCAAGTTTTAACGGTTATGTAGTGTATGAGAATGACCCTAACCCACCAGTAGAGTTTAATAATTATAGGGTGTTCAGACCGTTTGAATTATTTACTGAGATTATAGGTTATCCAGCACATTATGAGTGGGATCCAACACCATTACTAACGTACTTCTACTTAATCTTCTTCTCGTTAATGTTCCCAGATGTTGGGTATAGTATAGGGCTTATTATAGGGGCTAGACTAGTACTCCCATACTTCGTAGAGAGTAGGGAGACTTTAAAGAAGTTAGTTAATATTGCTACCTACGCAGGCGTGGTAGGTATTATAACTGGGTTACTATCACGTAACTTCTTCGGTTCTCTAGTAGGTACTTACCTAAGCTATATAATACCGCAAGTACTACCTAGCTTACCAGCACGTCTAGCAGATCCTGAGGCGCTTGGTTCAACAATAATTACTTATATAGGTATGGCTATGATCATCGGTTACTACTCAGTACTTATAGCACATGGGTTAGGTTTAATTAAGAATATAGTCATTAGTAAGAGTACAGTCGGTGTTGTATTAGAATTACTTATAATATTGATTGCTGTCCTCGGACCAGCTGCTGTTGAGTCAGTCTTTGGATTACGTACTGATATCTTCGGACTGTTAAAGTTTATAGACCCTAAAATCCTACTCTACATAACACTTTCTACAGTTATTGGTTACGCAGTTATTAAGACTATTACTGATAGGCCATTTGGTGCATTGTTATGGATCTTTGACGTGTTAGGGATATTAGCTGATATACTCTCATATGTGAGGATTGCAGGTATAGCACTCGGTAGTGCTATCTTAGCAGAATTAATAAATAACTTAATATTCAGTACTACATCAACGTTAAGTTCTGTAAGTATAGTGTTTGGTGTAGTTGTTGGTGTCTTAATATCATCACTACTTCATCTAGTGAATTTAGGGCTATCATCCTTAAGCCCATTCGTACATTCGTTAAGGTTGATAATGTATGAAGTATCATCTAAGTTTTACGAGGGTTGTGGGAGGAGGATAACACCTATCTCAACAGTACTGACTAAGGTTAGGTTAGGACCTACTACATAAACTATTTAATCCTAACCTCAACATACTTATCTTGAGGTAGTTATATGAGTGAGGTATCCACGTTAATCGGGACTTTAGGTCCTGGATTAGCTGAGGGTTTAGCAACTATAGGTACTACATTAGGTATTTCAGCAGCTACGGCCTCAGGTATCCCAACAATTGCTGAGAATCCTGGGTTGAGGGGTAAGGTTTACGTATTATCATTCCTATCAATGACTCAGACATTAGTTTACGGGCTTACATATATGTTGATTTCTTACTTTATGGTAATTCCAGGACTGCTGAGTAAGTATGGTGGTGTACTACCTCCACATATAGCTGGTGCGATCTTAGGTGTAAGTATCTTTGTAGGTCTTGCAGAGTTATTCTCAGCGTGGAGGCAGGGAATAGTTTGTGGTCAGGCAGCTTCTCAGTTAGTTAAGACTCGTGGAGGTATCTTCGGTACGGGTATTGTGTTAGCTGCATATGAGGAACTCTTCGGAATTATTGGTATGGTATTCGGTATAGTCATGTTATTCATAGTTTCTGCGTGGTAGGAGAGTAATGAGTCTTGAAGAGTTGAAGAAAGCTGTATTCGAGAAGGCTAGAACTGAAGCTGAGTTAATTATTAAGGAAGCTAAGGAGAAGGCTGAGAAGATTATTAGGGAGGCTGAGGAGAGGAAGAAGGAGTTAATTAATGAGGAGAGGAGGAGGGTTATTAACGAGACTGAGTTTGAGGTTAAGCTTGCTGAGGCTAGGAGGGAGGCTAGGTTAATGATTGCTAGAGCTAAGTATGAAGTTGTTGAGGAGCTTAGGAGGAGGGTTTGGGAACTTATTAAGAGTATGAGTGAGGAGGAGCAGTTAAGATCTCTGGAAATACTTTTGAAGGATTCCTTAGAAGTTCTTAAGTCTATGGGTGTAGTAGCTAATGAGTTAGTAGTACATGTAGCTCCTAACGATAAGAAGTTGATGGAGTTACTCTTAAGTAAGTTAGGTATTAAAGGTACTGTAGTTGAGGATCAGAGGATTAGTGGTGGGGTTGTAGTAGTTAGTGGTGAGCTCACTGTAGATAACTCCTACGATACTAGACTTGATAGATGCTTACGTGAATTACTACCTCAACTCTTTGAGGTTGGATGACTTGAATGATAATCTGTTTATAGAGTCTATACTCTATATAAGACTTTCAAAACCACCGTTAATACCTGACTTAATTAGGTCTATAGTTGAAGGTGTAGTACCTACTAGGTTAGTCGATACTGAGGAGTTTAAGCTTGAGTTAGCTAAGTTAACAGTTGTTAAGGATGTTAAAGAGTTAGATAGTACGTTATCAGAATTACTTACTAATGATTTAAATGATATACGTTACTACCTACCTAATACATACGTTGATTACCTCAACATGTTGTTAGAGTCTTCAGAGTTAGGTCTACTCCACGCTATCTTAACATCTAAGAACCCTACATACCATAATCTAAAATTCATTAAGTTACAGGATTATGAGGTATGTAGTGGTAAGGGGTTTAGCTGTATAGTTTCTAAGCATTTATCCAGACTTAAAGATGTTTGTGAATTTGTCAGTGAGGATTACGAACCAGCAATAGCTTTGGTAGCACTTTACGATATCTTACAGTATATTAGGTATTTAGATAATTTAGATATCCTTAGTTTGAGGAGGGATGTACAGGTTAGTGATGTAGTTATTGAAGGTATTAAATTCTTTAGAGGTGTTGGGGCACTATACTTTGAAGTTGGTTTAGAACAGATCCTTAAGATTTCTAAGAAGTTTAGAGTAGGTCCTCTAGAGAGGTTTATTGAGGAGTTATTAACACTATACCAACTATCTAAGGATGTACTCTACTATAGGGGTGGTGTAATTAACCTACTAACCCTCTACGGTATTGATAGGTTGTTAAGGTATGAGTTACTTAGGGTTTTATTCTCGAGGTGGTTAAGGCCTTGGTGAAGGAGGTTAAGAAGGTGTTAGTAATAGCTAGTGCTGAGTCAGTTAACTTCTATAAGTTATTAGGTTTTCAGGAAGTATATACTGTAGGTAATGTTAGTGAGGTGTTTAATATTTTGAAGGAGGTTAAGAGTAGGAAGGATGTAGGTGTTGTAATGATTGAGGAATCTATAGCTCAGACTCTTAAGTTAGACCACATGATGGTTAATGAGAAGGGTCCTACACCTCTAATAACAGTCATACCTAATAGTAAGGAGTTCTTAAGTCGTAACCCAGCACTTTATTACCGAAGATTTACTTCTAGAGTAATAGGGTATGAGGTAGGTGTTTAGTATGAGTTTAAGAACTGGTAGGATTTACAGGGTTGCAGGTCCTTTAGTAGTTGCTGAAGGTATTGAATCACCTAGGATGTATGAGATAGTCTACGTCGGTAGGGAGGGGCTTATAGGTGAGGTTATAGCTATTAGGGGTGGTTACGCATATATACAGGTTTATGAAGAGACTAGAGGACTTACAGTTGGTGAGAATGTTGAAGCTACTGGTAGACCACTCTCAGCTGAGTTAGGTCCTGGATTAATAAGTTCTATATATGACGGTCTCCAAAGACCTGAGTTAGTCATTGGTGAGTTAACAGGTAGTATATTCATTAAGAGGGGTGTTAAGGTAAATGCCTTAAGTAGGGATAGGAAGTGGGTGTTTAGGAGGTCTAAAGAACTCCATATAGGTGATAAGGTTAGTGGTGGTGATGTCATCGGTTCTGTAGCTGAGACACCTATAGTTGAGCATAAGATCCTGATCCCACCTAACGTTAGAGGTGTGTTAGAGTGGATTGTTAGTGATGGTGAGTACTCTATTGAGGACGTTATTGCTACAGTAACCTCAGGTAGTACTAGGTATGAGGTTAAGTTATATCAGGTCTGGCCTGTTAGGACTCCACGTCCCTATAAGGAGAAGCTACCGCCTTCAGAACCCTTAGTAACTGGTAAGAGGGTTATAGATCTGATGTTCCCGATAGCTAAGGGTGGTAAGGCAGCAGTACCCGGTGGTTTCGGGACTGGTAAGACTGTAATGTTACAATCACTTGCTAAGTGGAGTCATGCAGATATAGCTGTATTCGTAGGTTGTGGTGAGAGAGGTAATGAGATGTCTGATGCTTTAAAGAGTTTCAGAGAGTTATTCGATACGAGGAGGGGTAGGCCTATGATGGAGAGGTCTGTATTCATAGCTAATACTAGTAATATGCCTGTAGCAGCACGTGAGAGTAGTGTACTCTTAGGTATAACAATAGCTGAGTACTTCAGAGATCAAGGCTATGACGTACTACTAGTTGCTGACTCAACTAGTAGGTGGGCTGAAGCTATGAGGGAGATTAGCGGTAGGATGGAGGAGATGCCTGGTGAGGAGGGGTTCCCAGCATACCTAGCTAGTAGGTTAGCAGACTTCTACGAGAGGGCTGGTAGGGTAGTAACTCTAGGGTCTCCTGAGAGGGTAGGTAGTGTAACTATATTCGGTGCTGTCTCACCACCCGGCGGTGATTTCAGCGAACCAGTTGTTAGGAACACCTTAAGGTATATACAGTCACTATACGCTCTAGATTATGAGTTAGCTACACGTAGGCATTTCCCAGCTGTTAGCTGGCTCATAAGTTATAGCTTATACGTAGACTTCGTTAGGGATTACATGGATGAAGTGAGTAGTAAGAGGTGGTCTGAGGGTAGGGGTTTATTCCTTAAGATACTTCAGAGGGAGTCTGAGTTATTAGATATTGTTAGGTTAGTAGGTCCTGAAGCACTTCCTGAGGAGGATAAGTTATTACTTGATGTTGCTAGGATGATTAGGGAAGCATTCCTACAACAGAATGAGTACGACCCTAACGATGCTTACTCACCGCTTGAGAAGGGCTTCATAATAATGAACGCGATCACCGAGTTCTACGAAGTAGCTCTGAAGTTAGTTAGGAATGGTGTTCCAGTATTTAAGATTAGGGAGTTGAGGTCTCCATACATGATATATAGGTTTAAACTCTATACGTTGGATGAGGTTAGGAAACTCTATGAGGAGTTTAGGAATTCGTTTAGGAAGGAGGTTGATGATTTATTAGGTGGTGGTAGTGGCTAAGTTATACGTTAGAGCTACTAGGCAGTTAGTAGGTACTAAAGGTTCTCTAGTCTTCATCAAGTCATTACCAGGTGTCGGTTATGGTGAGTTAGTTGAGTTAGAAGTTGATGGTGATGTTAGGTTAGGTCAGGTAATAGATATCTCAAGGGACGTAACTGTAGTTCAGATATTCGGTACGTCTATGGGTATCTCACCAGGTAGGACTGTAGTTAGGTTGAGGGGTGAGACACTCAACATACCTGTCTCTACAGATATGCTTGGTAGGGTGTTTAACGGTCTTGCACAACCTATTGATGACGGCCCACCTGTAATACCTGAGGATTACTTAGATATCCACGGCTACCCTCTAAACCCAGCACTTAGGGTACCTCCTTCAGAGTTTATAGAGACTGGTATATCAGTTATTGACGGTATGCTAACACTTGTTAGGGGTCAGAAACTACCTATATTCTCAGGTTCTGGACTACCGCATAATAAGATGGCTATGCAGGTTGTTAGGCAGGCACGTGTTAGGGGTAGGGAGGAGGGGTTCGCAGTTGTTTTCGGGGCTGTAGGTGTTGCTTTTGAGGAGGCTATGTACTTCTTAAATGAGTTGAGGAGGATGGGTGCTATTGATAGGACTGTAGCTTTCTTAGCACCTGCTTCAGCACCAACTGTTGAGAAGTTAGCATTACCTAGGACAGCACTTACAGTTGCTGAGTTCTTAGCTTGGAGGAATGATATGCATGTACTTGCTATACTTACGGATATGACTAACTACTGTGAGAGTTTGAGGGAGGTCTCAGCAGCTAGGGAGGAAGTACCTGGTAGGAGGGGTTATCCAGGCTACATGTATACTGACTTAGCAACTATGTATGAGAGGGCTGGTAGAGTTGTTGGTAAGAAGGGTAGTATAACTATAATGCCTATACTCTCAATGCCTGACGACGACATCACACACCCGATAGCGGATTTAACTGGTTATATTACTGAGGGTCAGATAGTCTTATCTAGGGATCTATGGCGTAAGGGTATATACCCACCAGTTGATGTGTTCTTATCGTTATCTAGGATGATGAAGGAGGGTATAGGTCCTGGTAAGACTAGAGAAGACCACCACGCAGTGTTTTCACAGCTTATGAGGGCTTATGCTGAGGGTCAGAGACTTAGGGAGATAATAGCTATAGTCGGTACTGAATCCCTAACTGATAGGGATAAGAAGTACTTAGAGTTTGCAGATGCTTACGAAAGTAGATTCATTAATCAGGGTGAGTATGAGAGGAGGTATATTGAGAAGACTTTAGACTTAGCTTGGGACTTACTAAGCATACTTCCTGAGGAGGAGTTAGCTATTAGGGAGGAGTTCATAAAGAAGTATCATCCTAGGTATAGGGTTCAGAAATGAGTATGCAGATAATTAAGATTAGTAGGCCTACTAGGATTGAGTTACTTAGGCTTAGGAGGAGGTTAAGACTTGCTAGACGTTTCTATAACTTACTTAAGGATAGGCAGACATACCTACTAGAGGTTTTCAGGGATATACTACGTGAGGTTGTTAAGACTAGGCAGGAACTTAATGAGTTGTTAGCTAAGGCTTACAGTAGTTACTACACAACACTGTATTTAGAGGGTTTAGAAGGTCTTAACGTATATACATCAACAATACCTCAAACATTAAATCTCTACGTAGGTTATAAGAATATAATTGGTGTTTGGACTTACTCATACGGATTTGATGGTATACCTCCACCACAACCACAACTCCCCTTAGAACTCTCAGAACTTCAGGTTAATAGAGAGGAGATCTTAAGGTTATTGAGTAAGGTCTTCGAGTATGAGAAGACTTTAGTGAATGTAGGTGCTGAGATCGCTAGGTTGAGGAGGATAGTTAATATACTTGAGAAGAGTTATATCCCAAGACTCACGAATACTATTAAGTATCTATCGATGAAGTTTGAGGAGTTACAACGTGAGGAAACTATTAGAGCTATTAGAGTGAAGAAGAGGTTAACTGAGAGTAGAGTTCTGTAGGTCTCTATATAGTGGACGTTAGAGATTATATGTTGACGTTAAACATTAAATTATGACCTATAGTGTTAAATTTGGTGAGTAGGATTAGTATTTGGGGTATAGTTACTGGTTTCTTCCTACTCTCAATCTTCTACTCATCAATATCCATATACAGTATATTTTCTAAGCTTAAGAAACGTGTATGGGTTGATGTAAATCATTATGATAACATCCTAGATAACCTACCTAGAATCTCTATAATACTTCCCTTCTATAAGGAAAACTTTAAAGATATTGAAATAACTTTCAAGAGTTTAACTTCTCAGGAATACCCTAGAGATTTAGTAGATGTTTACGTAGTTGTTGAGGAAGGTGATTTAAGGACTTTAGAATATGTGAATTCCCTGAAGGAGTTATTAGAGGGTAATGGGTTTAAGACCTCAGTAGTTGTTAACCACGGGGTTAGGAGGGGTAAGGCCTCAGCTATAAATACAGTGTTAAGTATAGTTCAGGGTGATGTCATCGTGATCTACGATGCTGGGGACTTAGTTAGGGATAGACACCACATACTTAAGGTGGCTAAGTTATTTAGGTCTGGTTACGTACTCATAGGTTGTAGGGTTTTAAGAGTTGGTGATAGCTTCTTAAGTAGGTTATCACTTATAGATACTAGTTTATGGTATGATGTAGCACTACCTGGTTTAACAGTAGTTACTAGTTACCCGTTAGTTAGTGGTGAGGGTATGGCTGTATCTAAGGAGTTCTTAGTTAGGGTTGGAGGTATACCTGATAGGTTAACTGAGGATTCGTACATGACCTTATACTTAGTAAGGTATGGGGGTAGGGCAGTACTACTTAATACTACGATATTTGAGGGTGCTCCTGGTAGTATTAAGGGGTTAGTTAAGCAGAGGCTTAGATGGTATAGAGGGTATTTAGAGTGTTTAAGGGATTCTGTAGTGGGTAGTAAGGGGTTAAGTGTTAAGGAGGTATTTAAGTTAGTTATACTCTACGCACAACCACTAGCACTTACTTCATTCCCACTAGCTATGATAACTTTAGTGGTAGCTCCTGTAGTATACGTAGATCAGTACACATTAACATTAGCTATGATAACTTTAGTAGCTCTAATATCAGCACCTATATACATACTCTTCGAGTTAGGTGTTAAAGACAAGGTTATATTCTTAGCACCTATATACTGGATTTTCCAAGGGCTAATAATGTTTCTAGCGTTAATACCTATTAAGATAGACTGGTTAAGGACTGAGAGGACAACTATAGGTAGTATGGTGGAGAAATTAACTTGAACTAGTATCTATAGGGTGAGTTAGTACTTCAGAACACTAGAGTTGAGGTAATGAGATATAAACTAGTTTGTAAATGCAGTTGAAATTCGTAGGCTACGGTACATGTTATTAAGGTTATAACCCCTACTACATCAAATGTTAGGGGTTGGGGTATTAGTTGAGGGTTTTAATACTTGGTTGTGGTTGGGCAGGTACTTCATTAGCTTATGAGTTAGTGAGTAGGTTCCCAACTCTAGATATAGTTGTTATTGAGCCTTTAGAGAGTGTTGGTGGTTTACTTAGGAGTGAGGTAATTAACGGCTTTACAGTTGATGTTGGCGGTAGTCACGTAATATTCTCTAGGAATGAGTTAATACTTAATAAGATACTTAACTTCCTTAAAGGTAATTACATTAGACATCATAGGTCTTCATATGTGTTAATAAGTAATTACTTAGTACCCTACCCTGTAGAGAACGGCTTATACGTACTACCACCTGAGGTTAGGGCTGAGGCATTGATAGACTTTATAGATGTTCTTAAATCCTTAAATAGTTCTTGGAGACCTAAGAACTTCCTCGAATGGATTTACGGATTCTTCGGTAAGTGGATCGCTAATAACTACTTAATACCCTACAACTTAAAGATCTGGAAGAGGTCTTTAAATGAGTTAAGTGTTGATTGGGTATACATGCCTGGTAGGTTACCAATACCTGATTGGAGAGATGTTGTTAGAGCTGCAGTAGGTGTTAAGACTGAAGGTTATTTAGAACAAGCTAACTTCTACTACCCATTAACTGGTGGTATTCAAGCACTCCATAACTCACTACTTAATCAATGCTTTAACCTAGGTGTTAAGGTAGTAACTAACTTTAAGTTAGTGAATGTTAGGAGGGTTGGTGATGAGTACTTAGTAAATAATGAGTTAAGATTTGATAAGGTCTTCAACACGTTACCACTACCTGAACTACTTAATTTTTTAGAACCTCCTGAAGGTATTGTTAAAGTCGTTAATGAGTTAGACTATAACTCAGTAGTTATTACTGCAGTAGCTTTAAGGAGGGAAGCACCTAATCACCACTGGATCTACGTACCTAGAGATGATGTAGTGTTTCATAGGTATGCGTGGGTATCTAACTACAGCCCATACAACGTACCTAAGGGTTACTCACTACTAATTACTGAAACTACTTTAAGACCTAACGATCATGTAGACTTAAATAGGTTTACTCATAGAGTTGTTGAGGATTTAATTAAACTTGATGTGATACGTAGTGATGATGTAGTATTCACTAGGTCATGGATTCATAAGTACGGATACCCGATATACCGTTTAAACCATAATGAGGTTAGGGCTGAGTTAATGAGTTACTTAAGTGAGTTAGGTATCAAGTCTGTAGGTAGGTGGGGTAGTTGGCATTACTGGAATATTGATAGAGTCTATAGTGAGGTAGTTAAATTAGTTGAAGGTCTTACTCTAACTTAATAACCCAACACTTCTCAGTACTTCCTTAATCTCCCCCCTAACATCATTACTTACTGGGAGTAGTGGGATTCTCGGATAACCTGCAGGTATACCCCTAAGTTCTAATGCTGTCTTCACCCTAGCAGGCATATCATACTGACCGACAACCCTCCATATAGGTAGTAACTTATTATGTATCTTAAGTGCTTCTACATACTTACCCTCCTTAACTAACTCGTAGAGTTCTACACATAGTTCTGGTGCTACAGTACATATAGCTGCTATAGCACCCCTAGCACCTAGCATGAATGACGGGTATAGTAAGTCATCTATAGCTGACATAATAGAAATCTTATCACCTACAGCTCTGATAATATCTGCTAAACCGCTGATATCACCTCTACTCTGCTTAATACCTACTAATAACTTAACATCATTAACTAACCTGATTATAACGTTTAGAGGTACTGGTGTTTGAGGTATTACATTATATATAGTTATAGGTATGTTTAAGACCTCAGCAATAGTTTTAAAGTACTTGTATAGTCCTTCCTCCGACGGTGTGAATATGTAGTGTGGTGGTGTTATCATTAACACATCAACTCCTGAGTCCTTAGCTAGTTTACCGTATGTTAATGCTTGATTTAGAGAGTTAACTATAACTCCAGCAACTACTAACACCTTACCACCTACGGCCTTAACAGTAACTCCACATATTCTTGAATACTCATCAGGTAGTAATGCGTAACCCTCACCAGTACTACCGCATATAGCTATACCTTTAACACCTACACTTAAGTACCACTTAATCAGATCCTTAAATAACTCCTCATTAAATGAACCATCAACATTGAAAGGAGTTGGTATAGGTGGGATAATACCTTCTAACTTAAGCATTTAAACACCGAGGATATAATCATTAGAACTATTAAATACCTTAAAGTAATTACTTCATCAATCATACTTAACTACTATCTTACATTAGGACATCTAAGAGTATCCCTACTAATCTTAACTAGTATTACTGTATTACAACTGAAAGCCTCATCCTTCAGGGCGGGGGAGGAGGTTAGTTGAGGTGATGTTTGAGTTCATGATCATGCGAGTTAATACTGGGTTAAGTGTTGATTAAAGTCATTTATAAAGTTTTTAGGGTTTTCTATTAGTCTGTGTATGGGATGTGGGGTGAGTGCTCAGATACGTGAGGTCCGTGGTGTGAGGAGGGTTACTGAGATTAGCTTACATAGTCATATTAAGGGTTTAGGTCTTGATGAACGTGGTGAGCCTTTACCAGTAGCTGACGGTTTTGTAGGTCAGGTTGAGGCTAGGAGGAGTGCTACATTAGTTGTTGAACTTGTTAGGCAGGGTAAGATGCAGGGTAAGGGTGTCTTACTAGTAGGTCCTCCAGGGACTGGTAAGACTGCATTAGCTTACGCTATAGCTAGAGAGCTTGGTGAGGATACACCATTCGTAGCTCTACACGCATCTGAGGTATACTCACTTGAGGCTAAGAAGACTGAGGTCTTAATGAGGGCTGTTAGGAAGGCTATGGGTATTAGGATTAGGGAGGTTAGGAAGGTTTATGAAGGTGTTGTTAAGGATGTTAAGATTGCTTACGGTAAACACCCCTTCAACCCGTATGTTAGGATGCCTAAGGAGGCTAGGATAACATTAGCTACTAAGGATGATAGTCTAACCCTAACACTTGGTGAGGAGTTAGTATCTCAACTACTTAGGTTAGGTATTAAGAGAGGTGATTTAATATGGATAGATGCTGAGACTGGGTTAATACATAAGGTTGGGAGGGTTAAAGGTGTTGAGAAGGCTAAGTACTACGACGTAGATGTTTGGGAGGTTACTGAGGAATTACCTAGCGGTCCTGTTAGGAGGGAGAAGGAGATTGTTAGGGTCCTAACATTTAACGATCTAGACTTAGCAATAGCTTCTCAGAGGGTATCACTCATAGGTTTCTTAGGTCTGGAGTTAGAGAAGGAGGTTGATGAGGAGGTTAGGAGGTCTGTTAACTCACAGGTTAAGAAGTTAGTTGATGAGGGTAAAGCTGAGTTAGTACCTGGTGTCTTATTCATAGATGATGCACATATGTTAGACTTAGAATCATATGCATTCCTATCTAAGATTATGGAGAGTGAGTTCTCACCGCTAATAATAATGGCAACTAATAGAGGTATTACTAGGATTTACGGGACAGATATTGAGTCACCACACGGTATACCGTTAGATATACTTGATAGACTACTCATAATACCTGTAAGACCTTATACTAGGGATGAGGTGAAGGAGATTATTAAGGTAAGAGCTGAGGAGGAGGAAGTAACGTTATCTAAAGAAGCGTTAGAACTACTAGCAGATTTAGGGGTTAAGTATAGTTTAAGATATTCAATACAGTTATTAAGACCTGCAAGTATTTTAGCCTCAAAGAAAGGTAGGACTGAAGTAAGAGTTGATGATGTAGAGGAAGTCAGTAAGTTATTCATAGATACTAAGAGAAGTATAGAGTTCATAAGAGAACATGAGGAAAAACTATTAAAGTAGATAAGTATAATACCTACATAACCCATCATCCACACATGACTCACTGACCTCCCATCCTGAAGGACGAGGCTTTCAGTTGTAAATTTATAGAGATTATAACATTGTAGAATATTTGTTTACTGTTTATAGAGTCCTTAACTTAAGGTTTAATCTAATATTTGATATAGGATTTCCGTGGTTATTTACTGAGTAATACTCTAGTATTTAGGGGGTTTATTACTGACTACTTAAGTTTTATCTAAGCCTTACGCAGGTTCTCTAACTCTATCTGGGGGATCATCAGAAAGTCTCCAAAAACCCTTCTTAAAATCTAAGAGTATGATGTTTAACAGACTTACTACATAGTCACTTAACACTACTTCATCTACGTGAGGATTAACTATTATACTTACCTTAACTGTCTTAGACGCCCTATCCTCTAAAATTAACTCTAAATCTGCAGATGATTGGTAATAAGGACTTACGACCTCACCACCACCTGTATCAAGCATTGCGATAACGTTAGTTTTAGGGGGCCATAAGCCTAAATCTCTAGCTACATTAACAGGTATTACTATATCAGGTGTATCAGACTCGAAACCACTGTTTAGTAATGCCCTCCCCTCAAAAACCTTATCATCTACTCTCAACCTGATCCTTACCCTACAAACCATCTACGTACCCGTCACGTACTTCTTCTTCATATACCCTAACTTCCTACGAGGAATATACTTAGCTATAAATTCCTTAACTGTTCTTATATCATCACATGTATTATTCATAATCCCCTAACTCCTAAGACACTACAAAACTTATATATATAAATCCGACCACCTAATAATCCACTCACACATAACTTCTAGTTCTTATTAGGAGGACAGACCTCAACTACTATTAAGGTTGATAAGTCTACTATTACAGATCTGATGATGATTAATTTTTTAAACATTTTTAACGAATATAGTAGGGTTTCAATGAGTGAGTCTCAGACCATTAAGTTAGGTGCTAGACCTATTGAACTTGTTGATAGGATTCCAACACCTGAGGAAGTATTTAAGTTATCTAAGATTGGTTGGAAGGAGGTAGCGTTCATATTAATGGGGCCGGCATTCATAGCTGTTGGTGATGCGTTTGGCTCCGGTGAGTGGTTGATGATCCCAGTATTTACTGTTAGGTATGGTTGGGGTATGGCTTGGGCTATATGGTTGTTAGTCCTCTGTCAAGCTGTGTATCAGATTATGTGGACTAGACTCATAGTCATTTACGGTGAGATACCAGCTATATTCTTCTCAAGACTACCTGGAGGTCCTAGATTCTGGAGTTGGTTTATAGCTATTAACCACGCAGCTAGGGTTGCGTGGCCTGGTTGGGCTATGGGTGCAGCTACAGCAGCTGCAGCTATGATCTTAGGTAGGATTCCAGGGGCTGCTGACGCACCCTTCGTTAGGGGTATTGCTGCAGTATTGTTCTTCATAGTATTACTGACTTTACTCTTCGGGGGTAAGGTTGAGAGGATGTTAGAGATTGTTATGAAGGTGTTAACAGCATTTATAGTTATTGCTTTACTCTTCATAGTATTACCACTAACTATAAAGATGGATGTACTTAGGGAGTTTGCAGTAGGTTTAGTAAGTATTGGTTACATACCCCCAGGAGTTGATATACTGTTACTAGGCGGTTTCGTAGGTTATGTAGGTAGTGCTATGGCTCATAACTGGTATAACGTAGTTTACTATAGGGATAAGGGTTATGGTATGGGTTCTGTAGTTGGTTACATACCCAGTGCTATAGGTGGTGTTAAAGTATTCGTAAGTCCTATAGGTAAGTTCCCTAAACCAACACCTGAGAACGTAGCTACTGTTAAGAAGTGGATGAAATTAGTAACACTAGATCAGATGTTAATATACTTTACCTTCTGTACGTTCGCAGGTACTGTACCAGCGTTAATAGCTACTTCATTACTCCCTAGAGGTACTGTATTAAGTGGTTGGGGTATTGCAGCACATGTCTCAGAAGCATTTGCTAAGATTGTAGGTCCTTGGGGTTTCTACCTCATAGCATTTATAGGACTCTCAATACTATTCACAACACAGTTAATGTTAAGTGATAACTTAAGTAGGAATATAATTGAGATTCTATGGAGTACTTCTGAAGGTGTTAGGAAGTGGGCTAAAGGTGATATTAGGAGGTTATACTACACATTACTAGTTATCTACATAGTCTTCGCAGTAACCATCATATGGTCAGGTATGGAACCCCTCCTAGTACTACTAATATCTGCTAACGTCCCACACTTCATGGCATTCTGGGCAATACCAGCATTAATATACATTAATGAGAAACTACTGCCTAAGGAGTATCAATCACCTAGGTGGATGTATGTATTCCCGATTATAATGTTTGTGTTCAGTGCTATAATATTTGTAGGGTTGGTACTCTACTACGGCTTCGGGATTAAGATATTCTAACCTAGACTTTTTAACCTAAACACTTCAAATAAATCCTACCTCAATAAGAAATATTAATTTCAATACAGATACCACCTCGGTGTATGTTTTGAAGCATAGGGCATGTCTACTTAAGGAATTTAGTAAGCCGTTAGTTATCGAGGAAGTCCAGACACCTACTTTAAAACCTTATGAGGTCTTGATTAAGGTCTTAGCTGCTGGTGTCTGTCATTCAGACCTGCATTTATGGTTAGGTGATTTCGTACCTCAAGGACTCCCTAAGAAATTACCTATAGTCTTATCTCATGAGGTTGTAGGTGAGGTTGTAGATGTTGGTGAGGGTGTCCCCAGTAATTTTAGGAGGGGTGTGAAGGTGTTAGTATATCCTTGGCAGTATGTTGAGGAGGACCAGCTAACTATTAAGGGTTTTACTCAACTAGCTAGGAAGAGGTTGAGGTTAGGTATTGATGTTGATGGAGGTCTTCAGGAGTACTTAATCAGTAATTATAAGTTCTTAGTAAGTATTGAAGGTATCGAGGATATACCTGCATTAGCACCTCTAGGATGTGCAGCACTAACTACTTATAGAGCTGTTAAGAAGGCTAGAACATTCGTAGAACCCGATGATTATGTAGTCTTAATTGGTTTAGGTGGTTTAGGTTCTTACGCAGCTCAATGGATTAAGTTGTTAATACCTTACTCACGATTAGTAGGTGTTGATGTGAGGGATGAAGCTATAGAATTCGTATCTAAGATAACTAATGTTGATGTAGTCGTAAATGCATCTAAGGAAGACCCTACTAAAGTATTGAATGAGTTAACAAGTGGTTTAGGTGTTAAAGCAGTTATAGACTTAGTCGGTAGTCCTGAAACAGTCTCTAAATACATAAACGTAGTAGATACGTTAGGAGTTTACGTGTTAGTAGGTCATATGGGTAGGGTTGAAGTCCCGATACCTAGGCCTAGGATCATACGTAATGAAATCACTATAACTGGTAGTTATACTGGTTCATTAGCAGATCAGTATGAGGTGATATCGTTAGTTAGGAGAGGCCTACTTAAGTATAGAGAGGTAGTAACTAAACGTTATAGGTTTGAAGAAGTTAATGAAGCTTTTAACACTCTTAAGGAGGGTAAGGTAGTTGGTAGGCAGGTAGTCTTAATAACTTAAAAGTTTTAATTAACCACCGTCAAAAGGTATTGTTAGTATCACTTCATCACCGTCTTTAAGTCTTTTACTGAAGTCCCACTCAACCCTCTTATTAACTATTACGAGTATATTCTCATTTAATTTTCCGTTATCAGTGATTAACCAATTACTTAATCCTTTATGAATACATGATATCTTCATTAGTAAATTAGCTAGTGTTGAGTCTTCCTCAATCACTAACTCCTCTTCCTCAGTCTTAGTTACTGATTGAAATATTTGTGGTATGTACTTCACCTTAACTCTTATATAACTCACTGACGACATAGTCTAGTCCTAACTCGTAGAGTTTACCTACTTTAGGCTTACCTTCCTCATCCCAACCAGCTATCTCGTAGAATAACTTAATCGCTTTCTCAAATAGATCACGGTCTATTCTCTGACCTTTCCTAGCACCAAACTCTAACCCTTCAAAGAATCTATCTGGGAGTATGTCTTCCTTAACTGTAAATCCTTCACGTACGTTAAACGCTCTTATAAGGTTAAACCCTCTCTCACTAACTTTCATTAAAGACCATAAACTCATCTGCCATCCAGTAGCTGCATTTACGATTTCAACTAAGTGGTTAGGTGTGAAGACTCCTGCTGAATGTGGTGTAAAGACAAATTTACATACTTGTAAACAATCTTCTAAACCCCACCATAACATACCGTAGTATACGATCTTAACCTTCTCAGGACTAAGGTCTAACCTAGGTATAGGTCTTGTAATTCCTAAAGCTACTAAATGCTCTGCAAACCTCTCAAATGATGGGTCGTGAGGTCCTTGTAGGTGGTCAGCACCTATAGGTGATAAAGCATAGTGTAGCCCGACACCTACCTTACCACGTGGTTCATGAAGTGGTATTTCCCTACCCTTAACATGCATTGCATACTTCTCAGCACCACGTCCGATAACCTCAGAAGCTCTCTTAACACCTTCAGCTAAGATATCACCGAATCCTTCACGGTTAACAACCATCTTCAATAACTTTATTAATGATTCACCATCACCGAACCTTACCTCTAACCCGTTAGTATCTTCCTTAGTTATAACCCCCCTCTCAAAGAGCTCCATAGCGAATGCGATTACGACACCAGCACTTATAGTATCGACGCCGTAGGAATTACATATCTGATTAGCGTAGGATATGATGTTTAAATCACCTACACCACAGAGTGAGCCGAAGGAGGCTATAGTCTCGTATTCAGGACCACCGTATGCTGGGTCTGTCTCATAAGGTATTTTAGCTTTAACATCTGGTTTACACCTTAGTGGGCAGGCAAAACAACCTGTCTTACCTACGAGTATAGTCTTATTTAATGTATCACCACTTAATACATCTGCTTTATCGAATGAACCACCCCTGAAGTTCAGTGTTGGTAGTGTCCCATCATTATTAAGCGGTGTTACGATTTCAGGTGTACCGTAAGTACTCCTAGAGACTGCCCCAGGTTGTTTCCTCCAGTTCTCATTAAACCATCTAGTAAGTTCAACAAGCTTCTTCTCATCGTGGAACTTAACCTCCCTCTTACTACCCCTAACAACTACAGCCTTCAACTTCTTAGAACCCATAACAGCACCTAAACCACCCCTACCAGCTGCATACCTATGATCAAACATTATATTTGCAAACCTAACTAACTTCTCACCTGCAGGACCTATACATGCAACCCTAGCCAACGGCTCATTAAGTTCCTTCTTAATCTCCTCAACAGTATCCTTAGTTAACCTACCCCATAAATGTGTAGCATCCCTAAGCTCTACACGTCCATCCTTAACCCATAGATAAACTGGTTTCTCAGCCCTACCCTCAAATACTATTACATCAAAACCAGCATACTTAAGCTCAGGTGCGAAGAACCCACCAGCCTCAGACTCACAGTAAGTATTAGTTAGTGGGGACTTACTAGCTACTAAAGTCCTATTAACACCTGGTACAGGTACTCCAGTAATAACACTAGTAGTGAAGACTAACTTATTCTCAGGACTTAAGGGATCTACACGTGGTTTAAGCTCTCTAAACAGTATATAAGCTGCTAAACCCCTACCACCTAAGTACTCCCTATAAAGTACCTCAGGTACTTCCTCAATACGTATACTACCAGTAGTAAGGTCTACACGGAGCCACCTACAGTTAAATCCGTAAGACAAAAGACCACCCATAACAACTTACTCTTAAATTTATAACTGTAACTCAAATTAAGTCATAACCTAAGCGAACACATTAAATTCCTCCTACAGCATAAGTACTCAGATAATATGATTAAGATAGCGAGTAAGACCATAAGTATTGATAGTATAGTACCGGTAAGCCTCCCGAGAATAATATTCAATAACAAGTATGGAATAAAGAGTACTAACATGAGTACACCTACTAATAAACCCCTCAATAAACCTCAATTAACTCTATAACCTCTTAACATAAGCTCTTCAAGACTAATCCCTCTTAATAACCTAATCCCTAAGTGTAGATCGTAGAATATACCTTATTCAACACATAACCTAATATAGAGATGATTACGATAACCTCAAGGATAGTTAAAAGTGTTTCTAATATAGTATTTTAGGATGATGATACCTGGGGTTTGATTGAGTTAGTGATAAGGAGTTACCCTACTGACGATATCCTCTATAGATGTTATATTATTCGTCTTAGGGACTATAAACTCCTTAACAATATAAGTCACTTAATAAGTTTATACTTACTCATTCCTTATATAATCAATCTCCTTCTTAGGTAAGAGCTTTAATATAAAGCCTTTTAAGCTATTAAATCTTCACTACTCATATTACAATCGAAAATATGAAGTAAGATATTGTAAGATTATCACCTCTTAATACACCCTACATTTTAAAGATAATCTCATAATAGGTTAAGCAGGTTTATTTAGCTATTCCTAACTTAAGAGATTTTAAATTTAGGTATGTTTATGTAGTTGGTGAGGTAGTGTCTATAGATGAGGTTGAGATTTTAAGGGAGAGGGCTATCGCTTTTCTTAGGAATGCTGAGTACTTATATAGTATTAGTCAGTATGACTTAGCTATGTTTAGTCTTGAGCAATACTGTCAATTAATCCTTAAGTATAAACTCCTTATTAAGACTGGAACCTACCCTAGAACACATTCTATAACATACCTACTTAAACTACTCTCTAAGATTAGTCAAGAGGTTAACATGTTGCTTGAGAATGAAGAAAACTTCATAATATTAACTAAGATTGAAGATGCGTATATAGGGTCTCGATACCTCCCAAGAAGATATGATGAGAAGGAAGTGAGGGTGGTGTTGAGATTTATTAAGGAGGTGTTTAACCCAGTTGTTGAAAGGATTTGACATATATGTTGAGTACTTTAGAAAACGTAGTGAATTAATGAGTAGGTTTAGTGAATTCTTAAGTAACGTTAGAGAAGATGTAGAGGGTATCATCCCTAATGCTGAGGTATACCTCTTCGGCTCATATGCTGAGGGTAGGGCAGTAGCTTCAAGTGATATTGATATATTAATCATAATTAATGAAGAGGATAGAGTTAATGCTGAGGAGGTGAAGACTGTAGTGAAGAGGAAGTATATTGAATATCCTGTAGAAGTTCATGTAGTTACTAAAGAAGAGTTTGAGAGATGGTATAGGAGATTCATAGGTAAGTTAGTTAAGATTTAGTTGATGTGTTAACGAGATTAGGTCTTAACTACTTAATACTTAAAAATAATTGAGTTTAAGTAGGGTTTATGGGGGATTAACATCTTTGAACTTCACATCAGCTAGTTCTCCACTAACACCCCAATTCTCCTTAGGTACTTCCTGAATTATCACTTCTACAGCATGTGGTGGTATCCCAAGATCTTCAAATACCTTAGTTACACCCTTAACAATCCTTATCTTAGCCTCCCTAGAAACACCACTCCACATATATACATGTATGACGGGCATATAGATCCTATAAATTACTAACTTTAAGGTAAATTATATTTGATGAGGTGTTTAAGTATTCTAAGATGGTTCTAACTTAGTTAACTTACCTCTTACTCTTTAACTCCTCAACTAATTTCTTACATATATCTACTGCTACGATAGCGTTTTCCCCATACGCATCTGCACCAATCCTTTTAGCGAATTCCTCAGTTATTGGTGCACCACCAACAATAACCTTAACCTTATCTCTTAAACCCTCCTTCTCTAAAGCTTCTATAACCTTCTTCATATTAATCATTGTTGATGTTAGTAACGCACTCATACCAACTATATCCGGGTTATACTGTTTAACTGCTTCAACAAATTTTTGTGGTGGGACATCAACACCTAAGTCAATGAGTTCAAAACCATTTACCCTCAACATCGTAGCTACTAAATTCTTACCTATGTCGTGGATATCTCCTTCAACAGTACCGAGAATAACCCTCCCAATAGGTTTAACAACTTCTTTCTCCTTCATAACTAGAGGTTCGAGAATCTTCATAACCTCTTTAAAAATTTCTGAAGCTACGATAAGGTCGGATATGAAGTAATCACCCCTTTCAAACATATCACCAATAACTCTCATACCCTCAGCTAAGGAATTAATAATATCTATAGGTTTTAATCCCTGATCAATAGCTTTCCTAACTAGTTCTAAAGTCTTATCCATATCGAGATTAACTAAAGAATCTCTTATCTCACTTAACATATACCTCACCTAAAACTCCTTACCTCACATAATATAAACTTCATTTTATTGGGTACCTCCCGTACTCGTATGCCGTTTTAAACATCGCTACTATGTTTTCCGGAGGTATTCCTGGTTGGATATTATGAATATTTGCGAATACAAACCCACCCCTAGGTGCGAATATTCTTATTAAATTCTTAACGTGTTTATTAAGTTCTTCAGGTTTTACGAATGGTAGTATATGTTGGTTATCTGCACCACCACCCCAGAAAGTTATTTGATCTCCATATTCTTTCTTGAGTTTTTCAGGTTCCATACCCTTAGCAGAAATCTGTACAGGGTTGATAATATCTAAACCAATATCTATAAACTCCTTAATCAACGGAAATATAGAGCCGTCAGAATGTAAGAAGGTAAATACTTTCGAATGTTTCTTAACGTAACTTATTATCTCCTCATACCTATACTTATAGAATTCCCTAAATACCTCAACACTTATTTGAGGACCTGTCTCAATACCCATATCATCATACGCTATTACCTGTACTTGAATATACTCACCAATAGCATCTATAATTTTCTTAATATTGTATAACATGACTTCAAATATATGATCAAGTATAGCGTCTGCTAGTGGTTTTCTAGATCTTAGATCTACAAACCACTTCCCCCAACCTCTAAGGGTTTGACCTCCAGCATGTAATCCTCGAAACGCACCTAAAGCAACTGGTGAACCCATAAAGGGGTTCACTAATGCGTAGTCAGTATTCTTGAATAAGTACTCAGCCTTCTTCTTAAGTACTTCAATAACATTATCTGAGACTTTACCTACGTCCCAATTAAATTTCTCTAAATCTTCAACAGTCCTCACATCTGCTAATACATGTTTTAACCCCCAAAAATAATACCCTGTCTTAGATATCTTACCGAATGGTCTACCCTCAGCATACCCTATAAACCCGTCCTCACACTCAATAACTTCAGCATATTTAGGCATCTCAACATCAATACCGTACGGAGCCTTCCAAACCCAAAACTCATATTCTGAAACCTCCTTTAAGAGCCCATCTACACTAGTAAATCTATATGTATGTGGGTACGGTGCCATAGGTTCTAAAACCCTACTAATATTAATAACATCAATATGGAGTAGTTCTAGTATATCCTTATCAACTTCAGCAAGTTGTTGACCTACATCTACGATTTTAGGGGGTTTCTCAGGAAGACTTAAATACTTCCTAAGCTCGTAATAAGCTTTAGCATGAATACCTGATACCCACGTCGCACCTAAATCTATTGGAACCCTATCAGGTTCTTCATGTTTTAAAGTTAGAATTACACGTTCTCTAGGCTTCATACTCTTAAAAGACCCTAGTTAATCTCCTCATCAGGTCTTATATTTCTACATCATCTTTAAATTAAGGTAGGATGAGTAAGACACTATTTTAATTTCATGTACAGTATTAGTAGGACTTCATACATATGTTAATCTCCTACATACTTTAATTACCTTCTCTAGCTTCATTAATGCTAACCTATATTCCTCCTCACTATTACTTAGAGTCCCACGTAATCCTCCAAAACCACAATCACCAGATATTAAGTCTACCCTCCCACCAGTAATGTTGTAGATTTTCTCTAGTAATGTGTAGGCCTCCTCCTCACTCTCTAACCTAGGATTTCTAGTACTTATAATACCTGGTGATATGATCTTATCATATTTCTCTAGTAATGACTTATCAAGTACGTCAATATTTGTAGGATTATCGTGGAATTCTAAGCTAAGATACTTAATCCTACTAACCTCTGCTAATATCTCCAGTATCCTCTTATGTATACGTCCACATACGTGGATACCGACCTCAACATTAGCTACATACTTAGCTATATAATCTAATACTTCAACTATATCTGTATCACTATAGTTGTAGAGATTTCTTCGAGCACCGATGATGAATCCTAATGCAGGTTCATCAAGAAATACTATGTTATAACCTAAATCAGCCATATACTCTACAAAATATGAGACATACTCTTTAAGGAACCCCTTAACAACTTCATTATGAGTTAATAAGGTGTTTGAGAGTGTTGCTGATTCTCTAGATAGGTATATACGGGAAGCTAATGTGAAAGGCCCTGTAATCGGTGCTCTAAGCCCTTTAAACCTTAACTTAAGCCTCATAATAACTTCAACTGCATACTTAGCTTCAGGTACATCTACAACACCACTCCAAGAACTGATATCCTTAGGAGAACCGTAGAAGAACCCCTTCTCATATACTAGTAAACCAGCTCTTACAAGAGGTTCTAAATAAATATCTATAAAACTCCTTAACTGAGGATAGGGTGGTACATCTAAACCTAAAGATGCTAAGTCAACAACAATTCTCTCAACATTACTTAAGCTGTATTCAAGCGGGAAACTACCAACATGACTACTCCTTAACAAACCTCATCACTAATATCTAGATAGGGAACCATATTTTAAGTATTAATCATATGTTAAAATTAAATCTATATGAAAAACTATACTACGAAACAGTTTTAGGATTTAAAGTGTTTGAAGAAGGTCTTAAGAACATATAGTGCCTCTAGTAGATTTCTAACTAATGTAGATATGTGGATGACTTAAACTCCAAGTTGAAACAATATATTAATTTAGAACTACTTTATCAATGAGATGGAGTCTAAACTTAGGTAGTAGGTTATTAGTTATATCATAGTATTTAAGGTAGTGTGTTAATCTAGTGGTAGGGTTAATTCCTTCCTCCTTAATAAGTATCTGTAGGTAGTATATAGTGTGTATACTGCTGGGAAGACTTCTTTAGATGCTTCTATAGGACCGTATAACACGAAGTCACATCCCATCACAATTGTCATTAGGTTTGATGTTAGTTCACATATTTTTACTCCTTCAGTACCGAATCTTTCTTTAAAAGCTTTTCTCTGTATTGATATTGCGTTATGTGCTCCAGAACCTACTGGTAGACCATATCTTCTCTTAATCTCTATAGCTGTCCTAACAGCTACTGTAAGTGATGGTAAATCTATTACGAAGGTATCTACAAGTACTTTCTCAATCCCAAACTCCTTACCCTTCCTAAGTAAGGTCTCTAAATTATCTATACGTGCCTTCATATCTACTACTTTATCAGTGTATAGTAGGTATACAGCTGCCCCCACATTATTCTCTTGTAGAATCCTAAATTCCTCATCTTTAGACTTAACTGTTAGTGAGTTATATACTACTCTATCAACTAGTCCAACCTCCCTAACATATCTTAGAGCAGTATTAGAGACTTCTATAGCACCTAAAGTATCAACTAGTATAGGTGCTTTAGTAGTACTTACAGTAAATTCAATGAACTTAACAATAGCTTCTGATGTAGACCCAATAACATCTAACATAAATGGGAGTTTAGTCTTATCTGATAACTCCTCTACAGTTTTTATAAGTGTCTCAGCCTCAGTTTTATTGAAGATACCTTTAGACTCATCCTCAACAATTTTATGTTTATGATAGAATATAGAGCCTATAAGAACAGGTGGGTTTTCCCCAGGTTGACCACCAACCCTTACACCACTAATTTCATAGGTAATTTGAGGTGTAGTGTACTTAAGCATATTAATCACATTAAGTATAGGTGTTAACGTTAATTAATATGTTTAATCAGTATTCCCTAATAATGTGGTAAGGCTTAAACATATAAAGAGATTTTATGGTAGTAGTTTTAGAGGGTTATTATTTAAGTGTAGATTATGGTGTTTCACAACAGTAGTAAGCAGGTGTGTAAGGGTGGTAGACCTCGACGTATACGTATTAAGTTGTTTAAGAAGTCGTTTAAGTACTGGTTTCCGGGCTGTAATTTTGTTAGGGAGATTGTTAGTAGGTATAGGAGGTTTTTAGATGATGGGTCTATTATAGTTATTACTGAGAAAGCAGTTTCAGTCGCGTTAGGGAATATATATGATGAGAGTGTTATTAAGTTAGACTTTACTTCTAAATACTTCACAAAGATTGTTAACTCATACCTTTGGGGCCGTATACTCTACAAGTCCTTCAGACGTGGTGATGATTTCCTAGAGCTTGTGGGGAGGGTTCCTTTAGAGTACTTAGCTATCCATAAGAAACTCTCACTTAAGTATGGAGGACCACTACATTTCATAAAACCGTATTCTGAAGGTGGTATAGATACTACTAACCTACCATACTACTACGTCTCCCTACCCTTAAGAAATGCTGATAAGGTAGTTCAGGAAATTAGTGAGGATTTAACTAAGCTAGTAGGTAAGGATATCTACGTTCTACTCATAGATAGTGATAGGACATTCAAACCTAAGCATATATCATCAATAGCTATCTCTACAAGACCTTCATATGTGAAGGGTGTTATAGACCTCGGTGGTCTAGGATATATTCTAGGACGTTTACTTACTAAGAGATTTACTGAGTACCCAACACCTGTAGCGTATGAGGGCTACTGGTTCGGCCTACCTAGAATACTTAAGATAGCTAGAATGGTTGAGAAATCTATTGGTTACGGACTCGGTAAATCAGCTATTGAGATGTTGAAGAACTTAGGTAAGAGTAGTTTTAATGATGTGAGGTGGGTGGATATGAATAAAGTTAAGCATTACCCTGTAGTTGTAGTTAGAGTTGAGAGGGTCTAGGATGTATTCAACCCTATTATCCTGTAGTAATCATTAGTTGTAATCCAATTCCTCACTGACTTACTAGTCTTAATCTGTTCTACGAATTTATAGAACCATTTCCAATCTCTTTCATAGACATGGTACGAATCAACTATATGTATATAATGACCTACATCAACCCCTAACTGTTGAGCTACATACCTCTGAAGTTCTGTAAATGCGTACATATTCATGAAGGCTGCTTTTAAAGCATCATTACTCCTCATATGTGCATGCATAACTAACTTACCATTAACTACTCTAAACCATAGTCTCTGAAGACATGGTGGGTGTTCTGATATTAAATCCTTCCATGGCTGCCAAGTTATTGCTTGTGCCCTCCTAGTGTAGGGAGTTTTCCTTAACTTCTCAATAACTTTCTCAATCTGGTCTACTACCCTCCCATCAGGTAGTTTATATGAGAATAATCTCTCATGGTATGTATATTCAGACTTCTCAATTAAGTAGTCATGTGTACCCTTAATAACCTCATCAACATATTCTAGAAGACCTTTAAGAGAACCTGCTATAATACCCTTAAGATGTATTCTAGGCTCTGAGAAGGGGGATTTAACTAGGATTATTGCTGATGCATCAATAGATTTCTCACCATATTCAGTATCTATAATCACTCCCTTCTCTAGGAGGTGGGTGAGGGAGTTTTCCCATGCACTCGGTAAGTTCTCTGCCTCAACATAAATTACCCCAATCCCTACACCTCTAATTACATTTGATTAGCTAGGTAAAGTATTTATTTAAAAAGTTTAGGAGAGTCTAATTAAATTTAGAGTACCTCATCATCGTCAAGTAAGTTACGGTTATTAACTTATTCTAATAATTAGTATTAGTTAAGATGTTTTCAGGTGTAATGCTTTGATTATAGGGGTATTAACTAGGAATCCGAATGGGTGGGCTTCTAGAGAACTTACTAGAGCTATTGAATCATTAGGTCATAAACCCTTCTGCTTTAGATTTAGAGATATTGTGTCTTTAGTAGATAGGGATGGTTTTAAAGCATTTGTTAACGATGTTAATATCATAAGAGATTTATCAGCTATTATTGTTAGACCGTTCGGTAGGGTTAGTCTTGATCAAGCTATCTACAGGATAGACCTACTCTACGCTCTAGAGGAGGAAGGAGTACCTATTTTTAATAAGCCATCAGCTATTGAGAAATGTGTTGATAAGTTTAGATCTCTTTATACCTTCAAACATCATGGATTACCCGTCCCTAGAACTATAGTAACTGAACGTTCAAGTCTAGCACTTAGGAATGTTGAATCCTTACGTTCTAAGTATATAGTGTTAAAACCTATGTTTGGGTCTAGAGGTCATGGATCGACTAGGTTCGTCTTAAGTGACCGTGATGTGATGTGGGAAGTCATACGTTCACTACAATTCACTAGACATACTATCTACCTTCAAGAGTATATAGAGCATGGAGGGATGGATATACGAGTATTTGTATTAGGTTATAAGGTACTAGCAGCTATGATTAGGAGAGCTCCTAACGGTTCTTGGAAAACTAATATCTCGAGGGGTGGGGCTCCAATACCGTTAAAGAAGTTAGATCCTGAGGTTGAGGACCTAGCTATTAAGGCAGTAAGAATACTTGAGTGTGAGGTAGCTGGGGTAGATATTATTAAGACTAGGGATGGTGTATACATCCTCGAAGTTAATAGTCAACCAGGATGGCATGGTTTACAGAGTGCTCATCCTGATATAGATATAGCTATGGAGATAGTAAAGTATGTAGTAAGTAAGGCTAGAAGGTAGGGATTAAAATATTTAACTAGTTAATGCCTTCTCAAGAATATCGTAATTTACTTTACCTGAGACTAACGTACGTCCACTCCTAACATTATTAACGACTACGAGTGCGGGGGCAAATATTGATGGGTCAACCTTATATAGGAAATCCCATCCATACTGATCAACTAATTCTGTAAAGGACTTACCGTAGTCTTTAGAGGCTAGGCTAGGTACTTTACTTACATACTCACTTAACTTTACATCATCTATGTAATCTACAGTATAGTATGTTATCCCTCCATAGAGTAACATATCATTTGATCTACCAGCCATTTTTAGAGAATCCTTATGTAGTGGTGCTATTGGGCAGACTCCGTAACCATATAGTATAGTCTTCAAGTCAAATTCTAATGTGTTTAGTTTGAATATCCCTGTTTCTACTACCCTAGCACTAACCTGTACTGAACCTGCAGTACTTGCTGGTGAGACTAGTACTAAGTACAGGTTTTCAGTTTTGACTCTCACCTCATTACTGATGTACTTAACTACCTCATCATCTGGGTACTTCTCAGTCTCTAGAACTAATACAGCTTCATCAGATTCCTCACTATACCCTAACTTATCAAATAATTTCTTAGGCTTCCTAGCTAATACCCTAGCAGGACCACTACCATTAGCAAAGAAGTCCTTAACACTAACTCTCCAACCAGCTAATTGTGAAGCCATACATGCTTCTATCGGGTAATCTGTTGAGACTTCAACAGCTGGTACGTAGTAATCCTTAATCTTATAATTCGTAATACCTACATTCGCTAACCCCCCTAAACATATCTTAGATACGTAAATACCTGCTTCAAAACTTGATGGAGTCTTCACACCAGCATCAACTACTGTTGCTCCAGCAATCCTCATACTCGTTATCTTAAGCTCCTTCTCCTTAGCGAGCATCTCACTAACTAACCTAACTGTTAATTTATTCATTGATAAAGTCATAACTCTATACTCACCTCCTCAATTAGAGATCTATAATGTTCTAATAATTCTTTATTATCATTATATGATATGTAGAGGAGGCCTTTACCACCTACAACTACATCCCCGATAAACAGCATGAATGGTTTATCAAGTTTAATACCTCTAACAGAGATTGAAGGTACTGTTGAGTCAACGTAGAAACTAGGTAAGATAGTATCTACCCTACCACCTATTATCACCCTACCACCACTCATACCAGCACCAGGGTATAAACCACAACATCCCTTCACAACTATAGTCCCTCCAAGCATATCAGAACCTACTAAGTTACCAGCACCCCCCTCTACCATTATCATACCTCTCTCCATCCCAACACCTACTTCAGAACCTGCATTACCGTGAACTACTATAGTCCCACCCTTCATACCCTTACCTAATTTCTCCCCAGGTAACTTACCACCTAATTTATGACCTACATTACCGTAGACCTCTATATTCCCATCCTTCATCTTAGCCCCAACATAATCTCTAGCACTTCCCTCAACAACTATACTACCTCCCCTCATCTTATAACCTACTAAGTGACCAGCATCACCTTTAACACTTATCTTACCCTTACTCATTCTATAACCGATAAAGCATAACTTATTAGATCCTGTCTTGAACGTAATAGTTATTTGAGCTGGGTCTGAAGGTGCTTTCTCAGGTCCTTCAACATCGAATAACTCAGATAGACGTGTTTTCCTCCCTCCCTCCCATACAACTATGTTCTTTATATCAGTTAATTCCTTACCGCTGAATTCATCAGGTGTTATATGTCTAACATCGATTAGGACTGTAGGTTTAGTCTTAAGGTGTAGAGAGTATGTTACTACGGACATATCACCCACCTCCTAACTTAGTACTAATAGGTATTTCTACAGCTTTCCTTAACTCATACTTTTCTATAGGGAATGACTCTAAAGTTATTGAGTAGTACTCCTTAAACTTCACCTTAAGGAATCTATCTAATTCTCTCTTTAAGTCTTCAGGTATTTCTGGTTTGACATAGTATGTACTCCCATATACAGTCTTAACTACCTCACCCTCCTTAACAACTACTTCACCGTCCTTAATCACTAACCAAGCTCTCTTAAACGCCTTAACGAACTTATCATATTCTCTACTTAGGTCTACCTCCTTCGGGTTTAAATCGTAGATAGCTATATCAGCATCTGCACCTACACCTAAATGACCTTTAAACTTATCCAGACCGAGTAGTTTAGCTGGGGCTGCCCTCGTCATAATCGCTACATCATATAGTGAGAACTCAGTATCTACTGATGGTAGGGCTGACTTCCTTAACGCACGTTGATTAACTTTCTTCATAAGGTCTTCACGTGCTTTCTTACTAATAAGCCATGATAACATGACCGGATAGTCTTTAAACGGTCCGGCATTAGGATGATCTGTTGTTGGGATTACCCTCCAAGGATCTTTAGTTAAGAGTGCTACTTCTAATCCTATAACCCACTGAATAGTGTTTACGTAATTACTCTTCTTATACTTATAAGGTACTATACCAGCTGCTGACTCAACCTCAGTATCAGCGTTAGCCCACTTCCATCTTGTTAAGTGGTATAGTACGTATTCGAATGGTGCGTCTGCAGTCATAGTTGTAGCAGGTTCCCCAAGGATAACTTGTCCTAGGTCTAAAGTTATGTAGGGGTATGTCTTCATAGCCTTAGCTATATCCTCACCACCACTTTCAAGAGTTGCCCAACTATCTCCTTTATACCCTGTAAACTGTACGTGAGTGATGTGTAGGACTGGACCCCCACTCATCTGCGGTATATCCTTAGTTATATCCATAGTCTTTAGAGTTGTTAGGTAATTACCTGGGTAACCAAGTCTATTACAGTGGAGATGCATTTTATGAGGTATGTTTAGTAGTTGAGCAGCCCTACCTATCTCTGTAATTATATTTCTTGGAGTGATGTTATATGTAGGGATCTGATCATCTATATCTACACCCTTACCGGTTAAGACCCAGGCAACGTCTGAACCTGGATCAACTAGTTTTAACGCGAATGTCTTAGTAGTGTAGAGTAACCAGGCTAAGTACGTAGCAAGTAGTTCTCTTAAACCTTCAGTGATTAAGTCTAGAGCTAACCAATTAGAATCAACTAATACGAATGCTGCCTTATCTATCATAGGAATATCATTTAATTCCTCATGAGTATGTCTAGTCTTAATAGGTGGTGTTGCTGGTTCAACTACTAATGTATAACCCATCCTCGCATACCCATACCCTATCCTAAAGACGTTAGGTACTGTAAGTCCTGTCTCAGCTCTACGGTAGGGTAATTCATGTGGTTTATTAGTTAGGTAGTGGTCTTCAGGTCTCATAAGCCTACCGATATTAACTTTAGGTCCAGCGATATGGCTATGTATATCTACACCACCAGACATCACGACCTTACCTCTAGCATCAATTACTAACGCCTTCTTCAGATCTATCTGTGATGGGTCAACTACCTTACCGTCCTTTACAGCAATATCTAATACTTCACCGTTAATCCCGTTAATCGGGTCGTATACGAAACCGTTTCTAATGAGTATCTCACTCATACACAACACCTAACCTGGCTTTAACCTTCTCAACTAATCTCTTCAATACCTCCGAGTCAGGTAAGACCCCTACTGGCGGGTCAACAACCTTCTTTAACCTAATAGCTACTTCATCCATCCTATAAGCAGTCCCCTCACACTCTATCCCAACGTAAGCACCAGGTATTATGACATCAGCGAATGCTGTAGTTAAAGACCACTTAGCATCAATAACTACGACAGGTATTTTAGATAGGTGTTCAACTGCTTTTCTAGGTAGGTGGGCTACAGGGTCACTAGCAATAATTAATGCAGCATCTACATCACCATTAGCTAGTAAGTCAGTAGTACTAGTTACTCCAATAATCATTCTTGGAAATCCTCTAGAATAATCAACAGCGTAGGGGTAGTCAGTAATCCATAAAGATACTTGATTTGCTCCAGCAACATTGTAGTGACCTCTCATCGGTATTATAGCAAATTTAGTCCATTCATTAAGTTCTTGAACAAGTCTTATCACAGCAACTAAGTTCTTATACTTAACACCTGACATCGTCAACCCTACACCGAAGAATATAACACCATACCTTGCAGTCTTCATCATCTCAGCTAACTCAAGGACTTTCTCCCTCGGTACACCAGCAACAGTAGGTGTTTCAATATCGAGATCTTTAATTACCATCCTAAGCGCAGTTAATAACTCGTAGTCTCTACCAGGTTCAACCTGTATAAACATATCAGCTAAGTTAGCTGTAGGAGTTCTCCTAACATCAACAACTACTACCTTCCTCTCCTTCCTCCCCTTAATAAACCTCCCTTCACGTAAGACAGTCCTAGCAATATGATTTACATGTGCTTCTAACGGGTTACAACCCCAGAATATCACTAAGTCAGCTAAGTTAATCGCTACCCCGAAGGTACATCTAACAGTACCGACTTCCTGAACTGCAAGTGCTGTAGGTCCGTGGCAGAAGACTGAAGTATTATCTACTACACCATGTGTTAATTCTGCGAGTTCGATAGCGTATCTATTAGCTTCTACATCTGTGTTAGATAATCCGAATATTAACGGGTATTTAGAACTTACTAGGATATCAGCTGCTTTATCTAATGCTTTATCTAAGCTAACTTCAACAAGCTTACCCTCCTCCCTCACGTACGGTTTTAAGATCCTATGCTTATGATAGTTTAAGAATTTTGCAGAGGATATAGCACACCCTCCTACATTCTTTACTATTCTATTACCGTCAACTTCTATGACTAGATGATCGCATAAATCACCACAGAAGGGACATACTACATTCTCTACTACTCTCTTCTCACCTGATTTAAGCGGTATATCCTCTACGTAGGTATTTAAATGTTTCACACCAAGTAATTTAAGTACATCTACTAACGTAGTTAGGGGTTCGTCAGTAGACTCAACAAAAACTTTAACTCCTTTTAGGTGAGGCATTCCAGTAGCATCGGTATTAGGGTCTGTTAACATGTTAGCCCAAGGACCCATAGGTATGAATACCTGTCCTTTAGGAATACCATTATTAGGTCTTACCCTTAAAACCACTACACCGTACTCGTTATAGACTTTAACACGGTCTTTTACACTAAGGTCTGAGATGTCATCAGGGTTCATCTCCGCAATCGCTACTGCATCAAAGTACTTCCTACCCCACTTACCCTCACTCTCCATACTAATACCCTGCGTTAAAGACCTCCCAGTATTTAGTACAAATAACTTCTTACTCCTTAACTTCTCCTCACTCAAGGTGTATACCCCATAACAGTCTAACCTAACTTAACATCAACGTCTTTAACTACTTCTAAAGCTTCTCTTAGGTAGAAATGATAAGGTCCTAACTTACCCCCGTAATTACCTGCAGAAATCATTAACACCCCCGGTACCTGTACAGCTGCTTTAATCGCTACACCCATAGCTCTTAACACATACTCCCTCCTTAAACCATTAATTACGATCTCATAGACAGAATTCACACCTTCAGGTATCTTACTCTCCTTCACAACCCCTCTAAGAGTTGGGCAGTATAGGTGGTTAGTCGTTGCTCTTAACTTCGGATACTTGAGAGAACCTACTTTAGACCCAGACCTAACTATACCTCCTGGGAAGGGTGTGATAACACCCTTAACATACTTCCTAATTGCCTTCACAGCCCTCTCAGCAGCTTCTAAACCTGATTCTGAGTTCTTAGCAAGTATTAGTATATTCCCTCCAGCAACACCCTTTAAAACCCCTACAGAATCCTCAATTATGAACTCCCCCTCCATAACAGGTATCCTCCAAACCTTCCTCCCGTAAAGTGTATCTTCCTTCTCAAACCCATCCCCGAACTTCGCAAGTGCCCTACCTATACTCATCTTCCTCTTAATCTTGGGAAGACCGTCGAACAACGCTGTTGTTGGACATGTTAAAATACACTGCCCTATACGTACTAAAGTAACGAGTTTTAAACTAGCTAAATCACTATGGTATATCTGTATATACGTACCAGGCCTCCCATCAGGTGTTATATCTGGAGATACGAATACCTCAATATCACATTCTCCTGGGGAAGCTATTACTGATGTACCGAAGCCAGTAGCTTTTAACGCAGCGGTATAAGCCCATCTCTTAGTTAAAGCTGTTATTAATAAGCGTGTAGCGTACATAGGGAAGGCTTCTGCAAATGTATCTTCAATAATAACATCTCCAAGTTTAATTATCATAAAGCCACCTAATATTTTATTTAGAAGTAGTATTTAAAGTTTTAACTTGAGAAAGTAATTTATCCTAATTAGAAGGTGAGTAATACGTATTGTTGATTACGTCTTAACAACTTCAGTTAAGTATTTCCTAGATAAGGGTTGAGTTGTTGATAGTGCTGATAAGTAGGTAGCTCTCTCTACAGCTTCTTCTATAGTAGTACCTCTTAATAAGTAGTATATTAGTGTTGCTGTGAAGACATCTCCAGCACCGACAGTGTTAACAGCATTTACTAGTGGTGTAGTGTAGGTATTAGGCTCCCTACCCTCTACATACAGTACCGTACCTTTAGATCCTCTAGTCACAATCACTTCTTTAACTCCTGCTCTAAATAGATCTCCTGGTACGTTAAATCCTTTAGACCTCAGTATATTCTCCTTCTCCTCATTTAAGATTAGGATTGGGGAGTATTGAAGTATAGATTTAAACTCCTCAATATAGTACTCTAAGACGATCTTATGCGGACGGAATACTACTATCTTACCATCTCTGTAAACCCTACTTAGTAATTCAAGGTATGTCTTACAGATACCTTCTCCTAAGTATAGGGAACGTGAGTTATTACATGCTTTAACTAACTCATCATTAATTCGTAGTATAGTCGGTAGAGACTTTAGATCTAACCCTATACTACACTTCATCTCTACCGGTTCGAGAGGTTCTAATATAGTACATATCGGTAATATAACATCTTCTCCTAACTCAGTTAAACTAATATCTACATCCTTACTAATTAAATCAGCTAACATGTACGACCCTATAATGTTAGTAGGTACCCTACCCACAAAACATGTCTTTAACCCTAAACTAGATGCTACTACAGCAACATTAGCTCCAGAACCTCCAGGACATACCCTCACATCAGGTTTTAAGTATATGTCTAGGGCTAGAGAACCGAATACTATTAAGTCATGTTCATGACGCCTCCTCACATCAGCAACACTCTTAATAGCACTACTAACTACTTGATCTAGGAGTTCTAAGAAGTTTATCTTCAAGTATTCTGAAAAAGGTATTATTCTAGCCATAAACATTACTGATAAGTTAGTTACAGCCTCCTTAACAACCCTATAATCCAACTCACTAATATCTTTAAACAATATGTTATACCACTTACCAATATCTGTTAACCTATAATACTTTACTCTAACCTTACGATTACCTCTAACCTCTACTCTTTCCTCCTCCTCTAACAAACCAAGTGTTAAGAGCTTCCTAATCGAATGTAGTATAGTTCTATTTGAGTGGTGTTTAAGTACTGTGATGATATCCTTCTGACGTAACTCCCTACCCCACTCAAAAAGCTTAAGTATTTCAATAGTAACAGGTGTAGAGAAAAGAGTCATGACGTACCTTACCCTCTCATTAGTATTAGCAGGTAGTGGTAGTATGTAAGGATGTAACTCCCTAACTTTAGTAGTCATCTACTTAAATCCCTGTAGTAAATACGTAAAAAACTTATATTTCCAAGTGTAACAGGTTACAGTAGAAATCTAAGGTGAAGGTGATTATGTCCATCATAACTAATAACCTCATACTTAACCACTTTAAAGAATATTTCTTAAGATTCGTACAACATCTTACCTCTAGATAATAGTGTTAGGGGTGTGTAGTATTCGATACCTACCTGATATTCAAGGAGAAATCCCTCCAATACCTCTAGATATTAATAACGTATGTGTAGAGGGTTTAGAGGTTAGATTATGTTCTTTAAGTCCTAACAATCGTTTAGAATGTAGTATTGCGTATGTATCTGTATGTGTAGATCTAAGTAGAGAGCTTCGCGGTGTTCATATCTCAAGAAGTGTTGAGAGTGTCTTAGACGGTATTAACAACATCACATACAGTAGTTTACTTGACCTACAGAATAGTTTAAGAGTTACTGCAGAACAACTACTCAATAAACATGAGTACTCCTCTAAAGCTACTGTGAGATTAAGGATGAAGTATCTCCACGTAGTTGATGTTGAGAGTACTTCCGTAACTATGTATGTTACTGTTAAATTATTTAGGGATGGACGTGTAAGGTATGGTTTAGGCTTAGATATTAAGGGTATGAGTGTCTGTCCTTGTGCTCAGCAAGTATATGCGTTTATAGAGGATATGATTGTGTCTAACACCCCCTCACACTCTCAAAGAGCTCTACTAGCTGTTAGGGTTAATTCTCCAGAACCTATAGACTTAAGCCTTGATGAGGTTATGAAGACTCTCCTCTCAATATTCTCCACACCAGTAAGGTGTTTTATGAAGAAGATTGAGGAGTATAAGTTTATTAAGAAGGCTTTCGAAAACCCGAAATTTGCTGAGGATATCGCTCGTGAGGCTGTTTATAAGATGTATAAAGTGTTTAGAGAGAGGTTAAGTGATGATGCTACAATTACTGCTAAGGTTATGAGTTACGAGAGTATACATCCCTTCAACCTCTACGTAAGGATAAACCATAGTGTGAGAGAGTTAGATAGGTTATTTAGTAAGTTTACTGGGTCTGTACAGTGAGGGTAGTTATTCAAGCCCCAGCAAGAATTCATATGGGTTTCTACAACTTCTTAACAGATAACGTTGTTTACGGGGATCTAGGAGTAGCTATACAGAAACCAAGAGTTGTTATAAGAGTTTCTAGGAGTGGTGAGGGTAGTTTTAAAGTTGTTAATAAGTCTGGTGTTGATATCTCTGACTGTTTGGAGAAGGTAGCTAAAATTTTTGACTTACATGATGTACATATAGAGGTTTTAGATGTTATACCGAGACATGTTGGTTTAGGTTCTACAACACAGATTACTTTAGCTATAGCTTATGCAGTATCAACACTACAAGGATTTAATTATAGTGTTAGAGACCTAGCTGTGAAGTTATGTAGGGGTAGGGACTCCGGCGTAGGTATAGCTACGTTTGAGAGGGGGGGTTTTATAGTGAATTCTGGTAGGAGGGTTTCAGAGGAAGGTAGGGTTAAGTGCCCTACATCCCTACACGACCTACCTCAAGTGATATTCCGGGCATCAGTACCTAGAGAATGGAGTTTCACGATCTTCACCCCTAAAACTAGGAAAGGACTTGATGAGGTTAGTGAGAGGAAGGTTATGGATATACCTATATCACTCCCAAAAGATATTCAATACGAACTCTATAAACTAGTCTTCCTCTACATAATCCCCTCTATACTGAGGGATGATATAGAAACCTTCAGTAAAGCTCTAACAAAACTACAGTTAATTGTAGGAGGATACTTCTCTAAATATCAAGGTAGTACCTTCTGCTGTGAAGAGGCTGAGTTAATAGTGAATACAATGCTTCGTTACGGTGTTAAAGGTGTAGGTCAGAGTAGTTGGGGCCCAACCATCTACGGTATTGTTGAGGGGTGGAGTAAAGCTAAGGAAATCACTATGAGGGTTTTAAGAGAGGTTAGGTCTATAGGTATAGAAGCTGACTACATGATTGTTAAAGCATGTAATAGAGGTGCTAAGTTAGTAGTAGAGGGTAGCACTCATCACTAGTTATGCTTAAGTGGATAACCCCAACGTCATAGTCTTACATCAGTTCTCTAACGGGATAAATTAGATATTAGTAACATTGAATATGTTCTTAGAGGTAAGAGTGTATTGATGGGTACCCCTATATCTAGGTTTAAGTACGTCTCCTACCTACTTACTTCTTCAATAGCTTTAGAAGTAGCTGGATATCCGAAACCAGGTAATGTTCATAGGTTAAGAGATTTTAGTGATACGTTATTTGAGGACTTCCTAATAACAGCAGTTGTAGCTGAATACTACGTACTTAGAGCTATTATGAGGGGATGTAAACTTACTAGGGGTTCTTCCTTAAAAGTTCTTGTAGGTGATCTCATTAAGTACACTGTTGTAGAGTCGAAGAAGGTTTCTGGAGGAGGTAATACGTGTTTAGGTTCAACACTACTTCTATATCCACTAGCAGTTGCTGTCGGGTACACTATATGCTTAGGTTATGATGTTTTAGAGGTTTCTAATATAGTTAAGACTGCTAAAGAACTCATACATAAGTACTCAACAGTTTTAGACTCTATAAACTTCTACAGTGCTGTTAGACATACTTCACCAAGCTATATTAGGAAATCTGATGTAGTAGGTGATATACCGAATGTTTGGGATGATGATTATAGGGGGAAGCTCCTATCTAAGAATTTTAGGCTTTGGGATATACTTACATATAGTTCTAAGAATGATATCGTATGTAGTGAATTAGTTGAAGGTTATATTAGGTCTCTTAGGAATTTAACATTCCTTAGAAACAGACTTAAAACGCATAGTAATTGGAACTTAGCTCTAGTTGAAACATATCTCTACCAATTAACACAGGATTTAGATACCCTCATCATTAGGAAGTACGGGTTTAAAGTAGCTCAAGAAGTTTCGAAGAAAGCATTAGAAGTACTTAATAAGTGTTTAGAGGGTGGGGGAGATTGCCTAAATAGTATAAAGGACTTTGATAAAGAACTTATAGAGAAGAATATAAACCCCGGATCTTCAGCTGATATTATTGTTTCTACAATAGCTCTATACGCACTCCAGAAAGGAGACTCCATACTTAGAATTTAATTATAATCCTCATTAAAGTTATACCTATGATGGTGGAGATACTCATCCCTAGTGGGGGAAGGTATCTTTACAGATGAGTTAGAATTTAATGTACTTAGGTCTTATGAAGAGGGGTACTTCTTGAACATAGTTCTTACCTAACTGTAATGCTATCTCAGCTTTCGTAAGTTCTTTCCCGAGGTACATCGCGTGTGATAACTGTGATATGAGTTCAAGCTCGAGAATCTTACTCTGTATTGTTTCTGCATCCCTACCCCTGATTAAGACCCTACCCTTCCTACCTACATATAAGGCCTCTATACAGTTAAGTTCACGATTAACTCTAATCTTAAATATCCCTAGAGGGTCTAAAACATACGGTCTTACCTTCTCAGAAACTTCTACGATGTCGTACTCCTTCTCAAACTCTACATCATATCTTTTCTTATCCTTTAATACTAGTAGTGATATCCCGAGATTCTTAGGTGGTGATTTCTTATATTGTGCGAGTGTAGCCATCTGTGAAGCTATTTTCACTTCTAGTGTTGAGCCTTGAGCCTTCACACTCTTCTCAACAGTAAGTACTATACTTATACCTACTTCTTGAGCAAGCATGACTAGAGATGCGTTCACACCAATACTATCAACATCTACAAGCTCTACTACATTACCAATACCTGCTAATAGAGGTATTTGAGGATTTCGTTGTTTAAATATGTAGTATGTCAGGAGTGAGGGGAAGAGGTATCCGAAGGGTTCTAATATAGCGTCAGCAAAGACTTTCTCAAACCCCTTACTCCTGATAGTACTTACTGATTTCTCAAGAAGTTCTACTCTAGTGTTTAAGTCTTTAGGTATAGTACTGGTTGTAGGGTCTCTAGGGATAGTAACTACAGCTACTTCCTTCTCAACAACTTTAACTTTATCGATATTAGTTAAATCAATGTTTATAACCATATCAGCACCAGCTTCTATAGCTGAGTTAATCTCACTCGGTATGAATGAATCAACAGCTACTGGTGTATTGAATTCCTTCTTTAAAGTCTTTACAGCTTTATAGACTTTATCTGGATGTGATTGTAGGGCTTCAAAACCAAGTACTATTATATCTGTACCATTCTCAACATATCTTAAGGCTTCTTTAATAAGTTTCTCATCATCTAGTAAGTGAGTTTCTGAAATCTCAGTAGCTACTCTAATTGGTGGTGGGGTTAGAGGTACTCTCAACTTACCGATGTTAATGCTGTTTTCATCAGTTAGTGAATCTTCAATATACTTCAATATCTTCTTATCCCTCTCAATAATAATATTACCTAATACTTCATCAGCAGGTATATCCGGTGAGAGTATACTTAAATCATTAAGTCTTAGAACGTCTACTAGGTCGTAAGCATTTACAGTACCTTTAACAGTCTTAACACCTATAACTTCCTCAACAACTCTCCCAGAACCTCTCGTAAGACCTGGTAGTAGTATGTAGTCGTAGTCTTTAATAACGTGTTGTTTAAGGTATTGTGCTACGTACTCAGTTGTGAGGAGGGCTGCGACTTGAAAAGGTGTGACTAATACTTCAACATCATGTTCAGTCTTAGTCTCTGTAAGGACTTTCCTTATAATCGGTTCTGCAAGCCTCCCAGTAATAATGAGTATCTTAGCCATAACCCATTACACCTAGTAATAAAGTAAGACTACCTAACAAATAAATATGTAGGAGGTGAGTATGTGGAGTTAAGAACTATTGCGTGGGCTATAACCGGTGGTGGTGCTTACTTAAGAGAGTGTGTAGATGTTATGGAGTATGTGAAGAAGGAGTTTAACCTTAAAGTAACGATATTCTTGAGTAGGTGGGGTTATGAAGTAGTTAGGATATTCGGTGTATTACCTAGGCTTAAGAGTATTGCTTCTGGAGGGTATTACGAGGAGTTCTTAGTTGAGGATGAGGGGATGTACTATGTTGGTAGAGTTAATATGAGGAAGTACCTTGCAGTTATTATAATGCCAGCTACAGCTAATACAGTAGCTAAGATCGTGTATGGTATTGCTGATACTGTAGTTACAGCATTATTCGCACAAGCAGAGAAGAGTTTAGTACCTATAGTAATCCTCCCTACGGATATCCCAGATAGTGATGGTTATGTAGTTACAGAACTACCTTGCCGTATAGATAGGTCTGTATGCTCAGTAACTAATTGTAGGGTGTGTGAACCTACTATTAAGTGTCCTGTAAAAGCTATTACAGTAGTAGATAGTTACCCTAGGATAGATTTAAGTAAGTGTGTAGGTTGTGAACTCTGTATGAAGTTATGTCCGTATAAAGCTATTAAGTGTTGGGAGGAGGTTAAGTTAATTCCTAGACCTATAGACTTAGAGAATATCAGTAAGTTATCTAGGTTGAGGAACGTCATCATAGTTAGAAATCCTTTAGATGTTATTGAGAAGATTAAATCATTAATAAATTCAACTTAGTAAATCACTCTACACATAGTCTCGGATTTACAACAATTTCTTTATATGTGTTCTGAATCCTTTCTTTAAACCCCCTTAACTTCTCATGTGTTAAGTAATCAGCTACAGTACCACAAGCCTCCTCTATCCCCATATGCTTTACTAGGTCCTTGAAGAATCCTCCAATAACACCATCACCTATTGCTGCATAACCTTGAGCACCTTCCTTACTAATTACAGCACCTTTAAGAGGTTGAGTATGTAGGATCTCAATATCTCTTAAGAATTCCTTTAAGAGTTTCTTAACTAACTCTACCTTACTATGCCTACCAGTTAATAATACTACCTCTGCTTTAGGATTAGTAATTAAGACTCTAGCTACGTCCTTCGCAATAGATTCTACGAAGCCCTTAAACATTGAGGCTAGAGGTTCTTCACCCCCCTCATAAGCTTTTGCAAGGATATTCATATCGAAAGTGTTTGTATGGTAGAATATACCTCCGTGGAAGACATCCCACCTATCCCAACGATCTACCCTAACAACAACTTCTAAGTCTAAAGACCCTGCCGTGAGTGTACCTAAAGATGCGTAAGTACCTCCAATACCATCAACTACCTTACCATTACTTACAGATATAACTGCGTTATAACCGAATCCGAGCTCAGCTACGATTAAGTTAATATTACTGTAGTCTAGACCTTCCTCCTGACCGTAGTTATAGGTAGCTATGAACGTAGCTGCTAGTTTATCTACTGTACCCATATCTACCTTATTAAGCTTCCTATACGTAGGTACTGTCGGTAGTAGTATTATTGATGGTAGGAACAGTACTCTATCCCTATAAGTCTTAACTAAGTGTTCTACGACTTTAGCTAACGCATCATAAACCCAAATCCCTACCTCACCAGCTTCAACACCTCTCCTAATATCCTCTTCAGTACTTAGGAGTAGTATCTCTACAGCGAATTTACGTGGATTTAAAACCTCATTACCTCTAGTTATCGGTACACCATAACCTGAAGGTGCGACTATATAATCAGCTCTAAGCTTATCTACAGTATTAACTAGTACGTTAGGGTCTTTAGCAATAGTAGCTGTATCAATACTCTCCTCAGCTACTACAACACCATCTTCAAGGACTACTACGTCGAAGGTCTTAGTTCCTGGATCTATACCTAAAACCCTCAAAACCTTCACCACCCTAAGTTCGAGAAGTAACTCTATAAACCCGATATAAGGTTTTCTCTAGGGCCTAATAATTAAGTATTCTAAACCATAACTAACTGTATATACTTGCGTAACACGTATCTAAGCTAATACATGTTGAGTTATTGAAGTACTTCTCTAACCTACAATCCGATACTGATAGTCTTACACCTATAGGTATCTCACTATACCTCATCCTTAAACTCCTCACTAAAACCCTCCCTAAACTACTCTCTGCAACGTATGTGTAGGGCATTACATAAGATGATACACTCTCCACAATAGTAAGTTCACCACTAAATAACTCATAACCCTCTACACATGTAGGTCTTACATCCTCCTTACATGACAGTACCCGTATACTATAGACTGTATTACCGATAACTCCCTCCAACACTCTATTCCTTAACAACATAACTCTAGTCCTTAAATCACATCCTTCAAACTCGTCAATATCCTCTAAAGGTCTAGTAATCCCCTTCAACCTAAACTCCTTAAGCCTCTCATATACTTTAAACCCAACACCTACATCCTTAATAATTAGGTCTACATCCCTAGGCTTAATACCCTCCAATAATGTTGATACTAAGTAACTCCCAGTTAACCCTACCTCACCTAACTCGTTAGGGTTAAGACCTTCTAAAATCAGATTTACTTCTTGAGGTAGGTCTGGCCATAAACCCCTATTGAATGGGTTTAAGACCTCCTCTACCTCATCCCTCCTTAATAACGGTACTTCTAATTTCAAACAATCACTATACCTCATAACCTCAAGCTTCCTAGCTATACTTAAAGCTCTATCCATACTCTTAATCTTTAACTGATTAACTATATCGTAACGTGGGTAAGCAATTACATAATCGTTAAAGTGTTCACACCCCTTAACAACCCATAAGTAATTCCTATACTTAATTAAGTACCCCTCAATCATATCTAAAGACTAACCGTATATCATAACTACGTAGAGAGTTAAAAATCTGAGTATGGGGGTATAAGTACTATAAGTTAAATTATTAGTAAGTTGTTAGTATCACTGGTATATGAGATGAGAGGGTTTAGAGATAGGGATTTCTTAGAGTCTAGGGAGGGCTTAATCTTCTGTGTTATCGGTAATGTACATCCAGTTAATAAGGTATTAACGTATTTGAAGTACATACTACATCATTCCTCAAGTATTAGGACTAAGTGGGGTAGGGATGGTGTTATGTATGGTAGGATCTTACCTTACTATAGTGCTATAGGTGTTAGGAATACTATGGACTACTTAAGAGAACGTTATCCTGAGTATATAGTATTTGATGAGTATAGGTCTGTAGAGTTAATAGAAGTACCGAGGTATAAGATTAAAACTCATTTTAAACCTGAGGAGAGGTTACAGGAATTAATTAACTCACCACGGGATGGGTTAGAAGAACTAGCGTTAGAGTTAGTTAAGGAGTTATCAGATATAACTAATATTAACTTAAGTAATTTCGGGATTACAGGATCTCTACTCCTGAAAATACATAATCTACAGTACTCAGATATAGATGTAATTATCTACGGTAAACGTAATAGTTGGGTTGTTAGGGATAGCTTAAGAGAATTACTACATAGTGAGAGGAAACCGTACTTCTCACTACCTAAGGGGGAGGTACTTAAGGAGTGGAGTAGGGATATAACATCACATCACCCGTTAAGTTTAGAGGAAGCAATGCTCCTATACAGTAAGTATAAGTGGAATAGAGCTATCTACCGTGGAAGACAGTTCTCTATACACCCAGTTAAGTTAGAAGATGAAGTAAGTGAGTGTTGGGAGGATAAGGTCTACAGACCTTTAGGTCTTGTGAAGATTAAAGCTAAGGTCATAGACAGTAGTGACTCTATATTCATGCCAGCTACATACGTAGTTAGTGATGTTAAGGTATTAGAAGGTCCTAACCCACCTAACAATATATCAAGGGTAGTTAGTTATGAAGGTCTGTATATAGACCTTGCTGAACCTGAGGATGAGATAGTAGCTTACGGGAAATTAGAGGAAGTAGAGGATTTAAGGTGTGGAGAGACTTACTATCAAGTTACTGTAGGTACTTTTGAAGCTAACGGTAAAGACTATATTAAACCTGTAAAGTGGTTTAAACCTTATTAAAAAATCTTTTACGTCTTAACCTAACTAGAGGTAGTAATCTACTTATTACATCATGACTAACCTACCATAAACTTCACTATAGTTGAAGGGGTTCGAAAGATTAATATAAATTTACTAAATACTTTATTAGGTGTATGACTTGATTAAGCTGTTAATCTCGATAAAACATCCTTTCGAATTTGAGAGTGCTTTACGTGGTGGGGCTGATATCATTGATGTGAAAGATCCTTCTAGGGGTAGTTTAGGATTACCTGATTATAGTGTCTTAAGGGAGGTAGTAGGGAGGGTTAGGAGGTTTGATATGTCTGAGGTAGAGATTAGTTTTGCTGGAGGAGATTTTAGGAGGTTTGAACCGTTTCTAGAGTATATAGCTTATGTTGCTGGGTCATTAGGTGTTAATTACTTTAAGATAGGTCTAGCAATTAAGTCTGTAGATGAGGCTAGAGTAGTAGGGTTGAGGGTATCAGATGTTTTAAAATCATTTAATACTAAGTTAGTTTTAGTAGGGTATGCTGATTTTAAACGTGTTGAGTCTATAGAGCCTTTAGAAGTACTTGAGGTATCTAGAGGTGTAGAAGCAGATGTTGTAATGATTGATACTTATGTGAAGGACGGTAAGTCAACATTCGATTTCTTAAGTAAGAACTACTTAGAATGTTTTACTGAGGAAGCACGTAAGAACGGTTTAATAACTGCTTTAGCTGGGAGTTTAAGGACTTACCACGTTCTTGACGCTATTAAATTAAGGTTTGATATAGTTGGGTTTAGAGGTGCTGTTTGTATCGGGGGTAGGGATGGGGTAGTCTCAGAAGAACTTGTGAGGGAGGTGAAGAAGGTAATTTACCAAACCCCTAAATCCGTAATCACTTAATGACCTAAGGAAAACTAATTACTTTAAACCCCTACCTAATAAGTTACACTACTGAGTAATTTAGGTTATATTACTGATGTGGTTAGGAAGGATTTATGAGGGTATAATCTCCGGATTCCTCATTCACTATACTACGTAGTAGGTAGGGTTTAAACATGTTGTATATTATTAAGGGTATTTCAACCTTACGGAGGAGTTCTATAGTGTAAGGGTCGATAACATCTGTACTTAACTGCTGTAGGTCGGCTCTAGTTATCTTCTTAATTAAATTACCTTGTTTATCTAGGATACCGTCTACAGGTTTAGCCAGTATAACCATACATGCTCTTAAGAGTTCAGCAATGTATATCGCTATTGAATCACTAGTTACATCCCAACTATGTGGGAGTTCATTAAATGCCCTTAAGATCTTATAAGGCATTAAGATCGGTATATTACCCTTACTTACAGCATCATATACTTCTATGAGGTTATCAACTTCTACAGTAATACCTAAATCATCAAGACTTTTAATGTATGTACCGTACACCTCCATAGCCTTAATCGCGAGCCAGTGTGCTACATCATCGTTAAATCCTAACTTCTTCTGTAATTCCCTTACGAGATCTGCGAATACACTACCACCAGGTATTACCACGAACTTAACTAACTTACTTAAAGGTCTTAACTCATGTAATGTCTTCTTAATGACCTCCTCATGATTAATTAAGTGACCGGATAGTTTAAGAACTACTAACTTACTCATTAATAACAACCTTACTCAACACCATTAATGCTGAAGCATATGATGGTAGTACACTCGCTACCTTCTCACCTATAAGCTCATTAATACTTACTATCTTCTTAAAACCAGCTCTCCTACTAGCTTCAGCTGCTAAGAACTCACCGAGACCTGCTGTTATAACTGTAAAACCTTCTAGGTTAACTCCTTGAGAGACTAACCAAGACCTAACCTGCATTAATGCCTCAAATACTGTAAGTATTTGTTTCTCATAGATGTACCTAGCAATTTCAACAGCTTCTTTAGGGCTGATGATGTTGGAGTCAGCACATATTATACGTGCTATCCTCTGTATAGCTTCTTCTAAGCTCTTCCCCCTACCATCAGCTGTTTCAGTAGTGTATTCCTCATTACTTATATGACCTAGTATTAAGTGTATATCACCTATTAGTGAGAATCTCTCTGAAGATACTCGAGTATAGAATCCTCTATATGGGACACTACTTACTAGAGTAGCTACATTACCTCTTAACACACCTGTATAGACTAACTCACCGTAGGTTAACTTCTCAGGGTCTGTATAACCTCTAACTCTCACATCACAATTAACTATAGGTATTATAGTAGTAGTTGTACTACCGATATCTACGAGTACAGCGTCGTGTATACCCCACTCATAGCATTTATACTTCATTAACCACGCAGTAGCAGCCCAGTTAGCAGCAGCTACTCTTAAGTAGTTCTCTACAGCTTTAGTAGAGTGTATGAGGTCTATATCAACTGTTACGTAGTATACCCCCTTAGAATCACTGTATACATCCTCTACAATCTCCACGATGGTTTTAACCCCCTCATACTTAGTCTTAAATACATCAGAAAGTTCTGCAGTCATCGTCACTCCTACGTAATACTCCCCTGACTTCAGAGAGAATTCCTTTTTAATCTCCTTAAGTAGTTGTTTAAGAGATTCTATACCTCTTAACCATAGTGGGTGATATCTACGTATTACACCACTAACACTTACACCTCTATCATTAAGGGTGATACCAACAGCTTTAACATTAGCACCACCTACATCAAGTCCGAGAATATCCACTTTAAACCCCTACAATAGTATACCTTAGTAAATACCCCTATTAATTATTTAATAAGTATAGTAACATTATCTTGGTGTTAAGGTTTGATAGAGATTATCCCAGTGTTGGATATTATGGGCGGTTTAGTTGTTCACGCAGTTGCTGGGCGTAGGGATGAGTATAAGCCGTTGAGGGGGAGTGTATTAGCGGATAAACCAGACCCTCACCTCATCTTAACCAGTCTTAAGAACTTAGGTTTTACAACTGTTTACATAGCTGATCTAGACGCTATTATGGGGAGAGGGGATAATAGTAGTGTTATCTACACTGCGGCTGTGTTAGGCTTTAAGGTGTTAGCTGATGTTGGGAGGAGAGGTTTAAGTCTAGCTGATACTGATAGAGTAGCATATGTTATTGGGACTGAGTATATGAGGTACCCTAACGAGGTAGGACTCCTAGTTGGTAGGGTAGTAAGTCTAGATATGTATGGGGATGAGGTATTGTTCAGTAATACTCGTAGGAGGGTAAATGAGGTTATAGATGATTTTAAAAGAGTAGAGTTTAAGAAGGTTCTTGTTATTGATTTAAGTCGTGTAGGTACGGGGTCTGGGGTTAATAAGGCTGTTATTTCAGAACTAGTTAAGTACTTCCCTGGGAAACTCATTGTTGGAGGAGGTGTTAGAGGAGAAGGTGATGTGATGTACTTAAGGGATGTAGGGGTAGTTGGGGTTTTAGTAGCTACAGCTATACATAAGGGAGTTATACGTAGACCGGTATATTAGGTATGTGTATCAATCCTTAATACCTATGTAGTGGTGTTGTTCTTGAAGATCCTCATATCAGAGTATGTGTTGAGTACGTATCAAGATGAATATCTCGACTTACTACCTGAAGCGTATGCTATGGTGATGACACTAACTAAGACTTTAAGTACTGCTGGTTGTACAGTATACTTAACTATTAGTAGTAAGGCTTCTAGAGTACCGTGGGGTGAGGTAGTAACTGTAGGGGGTGGGGATGATTACTACTACTTACTTGAACGTTTGAGGGAGGACTTCGACTGGGTAGTACTTATAGCTCCTCCACTAGAACTCACTAGACTATCTAGGATAGTTGGTAGTAAGGTCTTAGGCCCACCACATACGTTAGTAGAGGTCTTCTCAGATAAGTACGCTACCTACCTTGCTCTTAAGAGGTGTGGGATTAAGACACCTAAGACTATACTTGTAGAGGGCTTGCCTGACACTCTATGTCTAGATGATTTAAACCCACCCTACATAGTAAAACCAGTTCTCTCAGCTGGTTCTGAATGTGTTTACTTTATCAGAAGTAGGGGTGAGGTTTTAGAGTTTGTACGTAGGGTTATGAAGTGTGATCCTAGTAGTAGAGCTTTAGTACAAGAGTATGTGAGTGGGGTGCATGGGAGTATATCAGTTATTTATGGGAGGGATAACTACTTACTATACTCTCTAAACCTACAACTCATAGTCTTAAGTGAGGGTAGGCTTAAGTATATGGGTGGGGTACTACCTATTAGGAATTATGTGTTTAAGGAGAAGGCGGAGGAAGTCCTTAGTAAACTCTTTAATTGTTACCCGGAGCTTAGAGGTTATATAGGCTTAGATGTTGTGTGGGGTGGTGATGATATATACGTTATTGAAGTTAATCCTAGAACTACAACTTCAATTATCGGTATTTATGAGGTCTTCCCACAATTAGGTGAGTTCTTAGTTAGGTCTGTAAGTGATTATCAGGGTATGAGTAAACGTTACTTCTTAGGGGATCTCGTAAGTGATTACGCATACTTCCTCATACTAGGTAGGACAACCCCAACACTTACTAGTGAGAGAAGTATTAGTGTAGAGGGTTCCCCCCATACTATCCTGGTTGGTAGGTCGAGGTTTAAGGATAGTGTTGTGGATAGGGTTATGGAGTTGTTATCTACGAATAAGTTAATGTATAGTCTTACTCAATCCCTCTAGTAGTTTTAGTGTTATGAGTATAAAACTAAGGTGTTCCCTGTAGTAATGGTGGTTAAACTGCCGATAATCATGTTAAGACCTGGGGATGTTAATGTAGAGTCTGAACGAGGTTCTACACTACTTCAAGTGGTTCAGAGGGTGGGGATACCTCTAACAAGTATTTGTGGTGGGAGGGGTGTGTGTGGTAAGTGTAGAGTTGTAGTGGTAGATGGTGTTGAAAACCTAAGTAATCTAACAACAGCTGAGGAGAGATTACTGAGTCCTCTAGATGTTGAGAGGGGTGTGAGGTTAGCTTGTCAAGCTAAAATCATAGGAGACTACGTATCAGTTTACATACCTGAGGAATCTCTTACAATCTCTCGTGGGAGGGTTATAGCAACAACTGTTTTAAGAGATGATATCTACCCATTAAGTCCTGTCGTTAGGAAGGTACATGTTAAACTACCTAGACCTACCCTAGAAGATAATAGACCTGATTTTGAGAGGCTTAGGGATGCTTTAGTTGAACTTAATTACCTACCAGTAGGTCAGGACTTAATAATCCCTTTAGAAGTCCTCCGAGAACTACCTTCTATTCTTAGGTCATATGATTGGGATGTAACAGTCGTCTTATACGGTAATGAGTTAATCTCTGTAGAACCAGGTGATACTACTAGTAAGCTCTACGGCGTAGCTGTTGATATCGGTACATCTAAGATCATCGCACACCTAGTAGATTTAAATAGTGGTGTAACTCTTGTAGAGAGGTTTGTAGAGAATCCTCAATCAACTTACGGTGCTGATGTAGTATCTAGGATTACGTATGCGGAGAAATCTCAGGAAAACTTAGTTAGACTTCAAAACCTCATTACCTCAGCAGTGAATAGACTTGTTAAAGAACTTGTTGAGGAGGTAGGAGTAAGTCATGAGGATGTATATGAGGTAGTATTAGTTGGGAATACAGTTATGCATCACTTATTCTTCGGTATTCAACCAAGTTTTATAGCTCGTTCCCCCTACGTACAAGTCATCTCACACTCTCTAAGGTATAGGGCTAGGAAGTTAGGTGTAGATGTCAGTAAGTATGGGTATGTCTACTCCCTCCCAACTATCAGAGCTTTCGTAGGTGCGGATGCTGTAGCTAATCTCCTAGCTACTCAGATGTATAGGAGGGATGAGTTAGTCTTAACTATAGATATAGGTACTAACACAGAAGTCCTTCTAGGTAACTCTAAAGTCATACTAGTAACATCTGCTCCTGCAGGACCTGCATTTGAAGGTGTTGGTATTACTCATGGTATGAGAGCTATACCGGGGGCTATAGGGTCTGTCGTAATCAACGGTTTAGATGTAAGGTATGAGTGTATAGGAGGGGTTAGACCTAGAGGGATCTGTGGTACTGGTTTAATAGACCTTATAGCTGAGTTATATAGAAATAAGATTATAGATTCACTTGGGAAATTCGTAGTTAGTGAGCATCCGAGGGTACGTCGAGAACAAGGCCTACATAGATTTACCCTAGTACCAGCTGAGGAGAGTGGTACTGGGGTGGAGATATACGTAACGTTTAAGGATATAGAGACTATCCTACTAGCTAAGGCAGCTATCAGATCATCATGGATCATACTGTCGAGGAGGTTAGGTATTAACCCCTCAGAGATAGATCAAGTATATGTAGCAGGTTCCTTCGGTGCGAAGTTAAATGCTGATAACGCTGTTGAGATAGGATTACTACCCTCAGTTAGTAGGGATAGGATTACATTTATAGGGGAGAGTGCTGTTGTAGGTGCTAAAATTGCTTTGAAGTCTTCTAAAGCCAGGGAAGAAGTTGAAGAAGTTGTGAGGGGTAAGGTTAAGTATGTAGAGTTATCAGCAGATCCTGAATTTCGTGAAGTATATGTTAAATCATTAAGAATTAGTAGAGATTAAGTAGGTGTTATCCTATAATAAATTATGGTGTTTAAAAGAGAAAAGAAGTCTACTTAGTTGAGAGCATTTTCTTACCTATCTCATAAGCAGCTCTAAAGTCGAATATACCTTTAGGTTCTTGTAGAGCTTTCTTAATTAACTCTGCTTCAATCTTATTCTTAAGTACACCTATAGCTAGAGCACCTACCCCATATACCCCAGGTATGACTTCCTTCCCATCCCACTTCGGGTCAAGACCTTCTATACCGTATGGTGGAACTGCGTTACAGTCTGCAACTACTTTAACCTTCTTCCCGTAGGTCTTCAGTATATTTAGTGGGAGTAGTTGTATTGCTGGAGCTCCAGTAGCTAGTACTATATCTACGTCTTCAATAGCCTTCCCTACATCTTCAGGAGTCCTAGCTTGGAATGGTTTTACAACATCTGTTTTTAACTCCTCATTAACTCTATTAGCTACTTTCTGAGCTCTAGTAAGATCTCTTGAAGTTATAACTACCTTCGCAGCCTTCTCAGCTGCGTAGAGCCATACAGCTGCAACTCCTACAGGTCCTGTACCGGCTAAGACTGTAACGTTCTTACCTTCAATAGTACCTGAACCTAACTTCTGTAGTAGTTCTAGAGTCTTTACTACAGCTGCACTAGCTGTTGTGTAAGAACCTCTCGGGTCGATTATTACTGAGAGCTCAAATGGTGGGAACATACACTTCTTAATCTTCTCAACGATAGCATCTACAGTATCTAATTCCTTCCCATTAACGAATACCTTAGTATACCTTACACCTTTAGGACCTCTAGGGAATAACGCATCGTAAACTATCTTCTCAACATCTTCAGGAGTTACGTTCTCATACTTAAGTACTACTACATCAGGTATGAGGTCTATAGTCATTAGTATATCGAATGGGCTTGCATGTTTATCAGTATCTAAGAATATGAATACAGGTTTAAACTTAAATTCAGACATTACTACTACCCTACTTCTTCCTAATCTTCTGTAACGCTCTTAAGAGCTCTAAATCACCTTGATAATCACCAGCACATGTAGCTATAATACCATCAACAGTACCTTCAAGTCTCTCAGCAAACTCAACAGCTTTATCAATTGTTGTTGTTGGGTTCCAACCAATCTTCTTTAATATCTCTACATTACGTGGTGTCTGGATTAGGAAGTACGTGTATAGAGGTATATTCACTTTCTTAAGTTCTTTATATACTCCCTCAAGTGCTGGTAATGTTTCTTCAGTAAGTCTCATAAAGAATGCGAAGTCCCAACCAGTCTTCACCCTCTCAACCATATCATTAATGTTGAACTCCTTAACACCATACCTTTCTCTCCAAGGTCTAGGTGATAAGAGACAGCCAAGTTTTAAGGTCTTTATCTTAACCTCCTTCCTAAGAAAATCTCTAGCATCTTCAGACTTCTTCCAGTATCTAGCCGCTAAAGGCTCACCGTATTTAGGCTCATCACCCATAGTTACGACTATACCGTCTAAATTAACAGCTTCAGCAGCTAATGCTAGAGCACCTACTTCTACAGGACCCTTATAATTCAGTACGAATATCGGTATTACTATCTTATCCGGGTACTTAGTCTTCAACACACAACTAACTGCAACACCACTAGGTGCTGGGATCCCAGCAGCACTATCAGTTACGTTCCAACCATCAGCTAAGTCTTTAGTTTCTTCAGCCATTTTCAAGAATTTTCTAGTAGGTACGAACTCATGTAGAATATTCATAGCTTACCCTATTTTATCTAGAGGTAAAGTTTAAAAATATTAACATATCTGTTTTATGCCAAGTTCATTAAAGTTAATTTATTAAATATGAGAGTTATTAGATAGTCCTTCTATACGATGAACTTTTAACTAATCTATTACGAGGTTATTGAGTTGTAGGTCGACTGGAGATACTACCTAAAAATTTTTATCTATGTGTTTTAGACTAAAATGGAGTAATCTATGATGAATCTATGTCTAACTAATACTGTTGAAGACATTAGACGTCTAGTTAGTATGTTCTCAGGATGGGTGGGTGTGTATGAAGGAGTTATTTAAACCTAAAAGTATTGCAGTTGTTGGAGCTTCTAGAGAGCCTGGTAAGGTAGGTCATGCTGTAGTAAAGAATATTATTGATAGTGGTTATAGGGGTGAGGTATACCCAATAAATCCAAGAGCTGATAAGATACTAGGGTTAACTACTTATAAATCAGTCTTAGAAGTCCCTGGGGATATAGACTTAGCAGTTGTAGTAGTCCCTGCACAAGCTGTTTTAGATGTTGTTGAGGAGTGTGGTAAGAAGGGTGTTAAGTATACAGTTGTAATTAGTGCTGGTTTTAAGGAGGTTGGTGGTGAGGGTATTGAGAGGGAGAATAAGCTTGTTGAGATTGCTAGGAAGTATGGTGTTAGGGTTGTAGGTCCGAACTGCTTAGGTGTGATGGACTTACATACCCCGTTAAATGTTTCTTTTGCTTTAATGCCTAAGATTAGGGGAGGTATAGCATTTCTTTCACAAAGTGGGGCGTTACTCTCAGCGATTTTAGATTGGGCTTCTAAGGTAGGTATAGGTTTCTCAAAGATTATTAGCTTAGGTAATAAAGCAGATCTTAATGAGGTAGACTTCCTAACTTACTTAGGGGAGGACCCTGAGACGAAAGTGATACTACTCTACTTAGAGTCTATAGTTAATGGTAGGAAGTTCATAGAGGTAGGTTCTACTGTAACGAGGAAGAAACCTGTAATACTACTTAAGGGTGGTGTTACAGAGGCTGGGGCTAAGGCAGCTTTAAGTCATACTGGTGCTATGGCTGGTGGGGTTACAGCACTTAGAGTTGCTTTAAAGAAAGCTGGTGTTTTACAAGTATCAAGTGTTTCAGAGTTATTTGATATGGCTATAGCGTTTAGTACTCAACCTATACCTACAGGTGATAGGGTTGGTATTGTAACTAATGCTGGTGGTGTAGGTGTGTTAATATCGGATTTAATAGTATCTAAAGGACTTAAACTTGCAGAACCTTCTAGACAGTCTATAGATTATCTTAGGAGTGCTTTACCTCCAGTAGCTAGTGTGTATAATCCTGTAGATGTTATAGGTGATGCGAAGGCTCATAGGTATGGAGTTGCTATTGAAGTACTACTCAGGGATCCAAATATTGATAGTTTAGTAGTTATACTAACACCTCAAGTGGTGACAGAACCTGAGGAAACAGCTAAGGTCATAGTAGAGTTAAGTAGGAAGTACCCGTCAAAACCGGTCTTAGCTGTGTTTATGGGAGGGGAGAAGGTGGAGAAGGCTGTGAAGATATTGACTGAGAGTAATATACCAGTATATGATATGCCTGAGAAGGCTGTTACAGCAATTTTCGGACTTACTCACTATAAGGAGCTTAGAGAGGTTTTAACGAAGGTTTTAGAACCTGCTGAGGTTTACGATATAGATAGGGATAGAGCTTTAGAGATTGTTGAGGGTGTGAAGAGGCAGAATAGGAGGATATTATTAGAGCATGAGGCTAAGGAGGTTATAGGGAGTTATGGAATACCTGTAGTACCGACGAGATTAGCAACAAGTGAGGATAAGGCTGTAGAGATTGCGAGGAGGCTTGGGTACCCAGTCGTGCTTAAGATATCATCTCCAGATATAATTCATAAGTCTGATATTGGTGGAGTTGTTATGAATTTAAAATCTGATGAGGAAGTTGCTGAGGCGTTTAGGACTATAATATTAAATGCTAGGAGGTATGTACCAACAGCTTTAATCCACGGTGTTACTGTACAGAAGATGATTCCTAAGGGGAGGGAAGTTATAGTTGGTGCGACTAAAGACCCAGTATTTGGTCATTTAATAATGTTTGGACTTGGAGGGATATATACTGAGTTATTTAAGGATGTTTCATTTAGGTTAGCACCTCTATCACTATATGAGGCTAAGGAGATGGTAGCTGAGACTAAAGCTTATGCGTTATTGAAAGGGTTTAGGAGAGAACCTCCTGCAGATATAAACTCTATAATTAACATACTATTAAGAGTAAGTAAGTTAGTTACTGATATTCCACAAATAGTAGAAATAGATATAAACCCGTTATTTGTATATGAAGTAGGAGCTGTCGCAGTTGATGCTAGAATAATTATTGAGTAGTTGGGTGTGGTAAGATGGTAAAAACCGTGTTTGTAATTGGTGGGAAGGGGAAAACAGTCCTAATCTACGGATTACTAAAGAAGTTCATGAGTGAGGGGTTGAAGGTAGGGTACTTCAAACCTATCTCTAGGGCTAGGTATAGATTTCCCTCAATGATGCGTTATATAGATCCAGACGTTATTACGATAAAACAAACGTTGAATTTAGAAGATGATCTTGAGTATATGAACCCTATCACAATTACTAGGAATATCCTGGATTTAAAGGATAGTGTAGAGTTATTAAGGAAGAAGATTGAAGAAGCTTATAATAAGATAATTAATAGTAAGGATGTTATCTTAGTTGAGAGTTATCCTAATTTAGAGGTGATGACATCTATAGGTCTCCCAATACCTCAACTAGTTAAGATGTTTAATGCTAAAACATTATTTATGTTGAATGCTAAGGATAAGGATGTTATTGATGAAATAATAGATACTGTCTTACTATATAACTGTTACTTCGAACATTATGGAGTTAAGATAGATGGTGTAGTAATAAATAACGTACCTATATACTATAGTGAGAGGGTTGAGGATGTTATCGTACCTGAGATAGAGAAGTTAGGGTTTAAAGTATATGGTGTTGTTAGAGAGAAGGTTAAGTTAACAGCTCCTACAGTTAGTGATATAGTTGAGGCTTTAAATGCTGAAGTACTTGAAAATAAAGACAAGCTTAACAATATTGTGGAGGACGTACTAGTTGGTGCGATGACTCCTACAGCAGCTTTAAGATGGTTTAGGAGAGCTGTTAATGCAGCTATAGTTACTGGAGGTGATAGGACTGACTTAATAATAACTGCGTTAGAAACTAGACCAAGTGTAGTAGTACTTACTGGGAATCTATACCCAGATATAGGTGTTTTAATAAAAGCTCGTGAGACAGGTACACCATTACTTTTAGTCCCCTACGACACCTACACCACAGTTGAGAAACTTAAGGAGGTACAGTTTATAGTAACACCGAGTTCGTTGAAAGCTAAGGAAGCTGAGATCTTAGAAACTGTTGAGAGAGAGGTTAGGTGGGGAGAACTTATACAGTGAGGATATAATTAATTGTTTTTAAGTTAGTCTGCACATACATAACCATAACCTCCGAATTCAACCTTAATTAAGGACTCATCAATCCCTACATCCTTAGCAAGTTTTAGTACTAGCCTAGCTGTTAAAGCACGTGCTAATCCTAAAGCAGCTTCACATACTGCGGAGACCTCCTCTGATAAGTAGTGAGGTACTGTTTTATCAAATAGTATTTCAGAAGATGGTGGTAGTCCCTCCTCCCCAGCCCATACAACTAAGACTATAGGGATTCTTGGTAATGTGTATATCTTTACAGCAGCATCCCCTATATCTACTGGTTTATAATTAAATGGTTCTGCAGCAGTGTATAGTAGTTGTGGGTTTTCCCCGAAGACCTTCTCAACTATAGTGATGTTCTTCCTAAGACTTGGGCAGTGGATGAAGGGGCATACATGTCTTGATAATGAGATTAACTCACCACTCTCCCCAACATCTACTTTTGTTTCAGCGTAGAGTGAGAGTATGAAGTATATACCGATAGCCTCCCTCTCTCTTAGGTATCTCTCTAAGACGTTATCGTATATAGCCCCAGTCTTAAGATCTAGTGTAAGTCCGAAGAAACTTAACTTCTCCTCTAACTCAAAACCTAACCTCCCAGGTAAAGACCTTATCTTATCTCTTACCTTATCCCAAGAATATAGATCCCAGAAGGACATGATTTAACCCTACGAATATTTAGGGGTTCTATCTTTATATAGTTTAATTATGTGTTAAATGAGTTTTATATTCTTCGCTATCTGGTAAACTGCTTCTAAAGCCTTGGAATTCCTCGGTAAGTTTAGTAGTGGTACTCCATTAGCAACATACTCAACTATATACTCATCCTCAGGTACTGTACCAGCGTATTTCAACATGTTCTGAGAAGCCCATTTAACTATAGCTTCCTCCCTCATAACATGTAGTCTATTCCCTACAACGTATATGTCATTAACACCTAACTTAACCTCCTTAATTATCTCTACAATCTTCTCAGCTGTTTTTAAACTCATGAGTGAGTTATCAATAACTATGATGAAGGTATTTACATGTCTATCTAACCTCCTATTTAAATGTTCTAAACCGGCCTCCATATCCATTAAGACAACACTGTAGTGTTTAACTAACTTACCGAGGATTCCTGAGAGGAGGGAGTTAACATAACAGTAACATCCTTCACCTTCACCCCTACCCATAGCAATAAAATCGAATTTATCTGCCTCAACGATACAGTCCCTCATAATGTAGTATTCTAAGAGTGCACTCTTCTCAAAACCTAGTTTCTCAAGTCTTTGGAATTCCCTCCTAAATTCTTCAGCGATATCACCGATTGTCTTATTAATTGATATCCCTAAAACATCTGGTAGGTTTATTGCTGGGTCAGCATCTACGACTAAGATCTCATCATTTACAGACTCCTCTAGTAGGGTCTTAAGTAAGAGTACTGTAAGTGTAGTCTTACCTGTACCACCCTTACCTGATATAGAGACATGGAATGGTCTTTTAGACATACTGAACACCTCTTAATTATGTCGTCTCCAAGGCTTTATACCTCTACTAGCATCTCTCCATGTCGGGAATAACTCCTTCTTCCCCGGTAACATAAAACCTGCTTGATACTCATCCATGAAGTCAGGATCTAGTAGTAATTCAATAGATGCTAGTAACTTAGCAACTCTCTCAGCCTCAACTCTATAATCTTTTGAGAGGAGTGTGAGTATTGCCCCACCTAACGACCCATTACCTATATACTCTATACTAGCATTAGTGAATTCAGGTATCATACCGATAGTCATAGCACTATTTAAGTTAAGGTAATTCCCGAACGCTCCACATACGTAAACCCTCTTAATATCATATACTGTTAAGAGCATCTTCTTCAACAGTATTGATACAGCACTACAGACAGAGGATTTAGAGTCTATGATGTTGTATAGGTCTTCCTCAGTTACAACTATATCCTTACCTATAGCTGATTCCTCAGCCGGTACGATAACGTACTCATACTTCTCCCCCCTCTTCCTGATGTAGGGGCAATCACTATCTCTATAGAATTTCCCGAATACATCGATTAAACCGTTAATGAATAGTTGGGCTAGGAGGTCTATATAGCCAGAACCACATACACCTATAGGTCTAGCATTATCTATAGCCCTGTAACTAGCTTTACAAGTCTTAGGATCTATTATAACACTCTCAATAGCTCCTGTAATAGCTCTAACACCATGTGTTAAACCCCAACCCTCGAATGCAGGTCCTGCAGGTGCTGTAGTACCTAAGAACCAATCCCTACACCCTATCACGACCTCAGTATTCGTACCTATATCTATAAGTAATGCTGGTTCTTCTGAGAAGTTTAGCCCTGCTGTTATTATATCCCCTACAACATCACCGCCTAAGAACCTACCAGCACATGGTAGTACATACACATCACTATTCCTATTTACGTTAAGTCCTACATCCCTAGCTTCTAACCAGTAAGGAGTTCTAGATACTTCAACACGTTCTTTAAAAGACCTTATTAGTGGGTAGGGGTTAAGACCTACGAAGAGGTAGGTCATTACAGTATTACCTGCTGTTGTAACCATATATATGTCCTCCCCTGATATCCTATACTTCTTACAGAACGTATCGATGATAGTGTTTATAGTGTCTATAACAGCTTTCTGCATCTCTTTTAACCCATCAGCTCTATCAAGTACAAATCTAATTCTAGATATTACGTCTTCACCGTAGATTAACTGTCTATTAAATTCAGATGCTGTATCTAGGACTCTACCCCCGATAACATCAACTAAAGCTACTGCGATTTTAGTCGTACCGATATCTACTGCTAATCCATAAAGTCCTTTCTCACCCTCACTAACGTCTATGACTTTCTTCCTAGTATCATTTAATATTATTGAAACCTTCTCTAAACCCTTACTACTAACTTCATAAGCCTTCTCTAGAACATCTTTACTGGATGCGTACGTACGTAATGTATTAAGTAGGTTATGTATGGGTAGGACTTCCTGTCTAATCATAGGTTTAGGTTTAATACTTGGTAATACTACAGATGAGTGTAGTTTCGGTCTCCCTATCTGACTATCAGCAGGGACCTCAACCTCAACGTCTTCTACAACTTTAGCTAAACAAGCTAGTACATACCCTCTCTCAAGTTCCTCACGTTTTAGTAAGTTACTCTCTCTAACCTCAACCCTACCCCTCCTCACAATAACTCTACACTTACCACAAAGTCCCTTACCACCACATACACTTCTAATACCGATACCGTACTTAATAGCGGCTTCAAGGATGGTAGTACCTTTAACTACCTTAACATTAATGTTATGAGGTAGGAAACGTATAGTGTGTTCTGTGTTAATTTTAAGGCCCCCAAACACATATTATCTTTAGGTTAAGGATATTAAGTCCTTACCCCTCTGTAAGTTCTTTAATCTTTTCTGGAGTCCAACTCTTCTCTAACCACTTACCAATCTCTGAAGAGTCTGTAGGCCCTACTAACACCCTCCACTTAGTCATATCTTCAATCTCCCCAGCAACTCTAGCTACTTTACCAGGTATTATTAAGACCCTATGTTTCACCTTATCCTCAATCCCTGTAGATTTAATAACTTCAGCGACTTTATCTCCTGTGAACTTCCTACCTGCTACACTAACATCTACAGCAAGACCTTCAGTATCTATAATTAATAACCATGCATTTACCTTAGCTTTCTCAGCATCGCTTAGAACTAGTGAGTATGTTAATGCGTAGTTTGAAGTTAGTAATACAGGACTCATCTCATCAGGTCTCCCAATCTCTCTTAATCCAGGTGGTACTGAGACAGGTTTTCTAGGGTCTGTATATAGTTGGAACCTCCACATTACTTGAGGTAGTAGGACCCACCCGTCTAGGGAGTGCATGATGATTAGATCTGCGTAACGTGATATAAGCATTGTTGTTAGTACAGCCTCCCACCACATAACCTCCTTAGGATCCCCACTAATCTGAGTCCATATAGAGATAGGTGTACCTATTAGTGGGTAGCCAGTATACCTCCAAAGATCGTAAGTAGCTTTAAATCTAAGCCATGAGTAAGCCTTAATAGTATATGATAGACCTCCAACACCTATAAAACACCCGGGGTCTAAAGTTAGTTCCTTCAAACCTACATCCTCAGATAGAGTCTTAGATAATGAGATAAGCATGTCGAGATCCCCAGGTGCTGTAATAGCTAATGGTACGTCAAACCTCTTCGCGATCTCAGCCATCTCCCTCCAATTATCCTTAGTAGCAGCATATATTAGAGGTCTATAGTTAAGTGGGCTAAGAACATCTAATGCAGCTTCTATTACTGTTGGATTTAATGAACAGAGTATTAATGGTAGAGTACTATTCTCAGTGACTGTATAGACTATCTTCGCATACTTCTTCGGATCGTTAGTTACAGACCTTACAGCAATAGCATCTAACTTAAGTTTCTGACCTACATACTCATACTCGAAATTCTCTATCATCTGAATCCTCTTAATAATAACGTCTACATCCATAGAGTCATCTACATCAACAGCTATTACAGTCGGGTTATGATATCTTAACTCATGTCTGTAGAGGACGTACTTACCACCAATCTTAACAACCTTCTTAGGACTCCTCAGTAATACCTCCTTTACTGGAGGTAGGAGTAACCCCTTCAACTTCTCATAATTCTCTCTATACCTCCCCTCCTCAATTAATGGTGTACAATCCTCTAACTTAGTTTCTAGACCTATAAGTCTTACAGCAAACGCCATACAGTTTACTTCCCCACACTTACCACAGTTTGTCTTCGGTAGTAGTTGGTATACCTCAATAGGTGTTGGTGGTTTCCAAGGCATTTAAATCACCGGTAAACTCCTTGATAACCAGTTTAGAGCTACTTCAGGTTCTTTAGGTTTAGGTTCTGAGAATAAGTACTCTCTAATAGTCTTCATAGTCTTTAGAGTTAGTGGGTGTAGTAACATGAAGTAATCAGCCCCAGCTAGTAAGCATATAGTACTTGTTAGTGTTTCCCATAGAGGACCTCTAATCTCTTTAGGTCCCCAGTAAGGGTCCATTGTTATCCATGCTTCTCTAGCACCCCAAGCATTAGCAGCTCCAACATTGAATGGGTGTTGAAGTAGTTCATTACCTATTAACGCTGATAACCTAGCTCTCTCCATAGCTGTGAAGCCGTATTCCGTACCGTAGCCTATACCACCGATGTTGAGGTCTAGTACTATTCTGTTCTTAGGTATCCAATCATATACCTTCCTATTTATCTGTTCAGCTTTATCTAAGTCCATAGGTGAGAAGTTTATGACTGTAGCGTTTGTCTTAGCTATGTGTGGGCATATATCCTCTAACTTCATATCTAGGTTTAAACTATTTATTGTAAGTCCTTCTGATGGGAATACCTCAACAACCTTCCTAAAGACTTTAACATCCTTTTCAGGGTTTCCAGAACCACCTACGATTACAGGTACTTTAACTACTTGGAGTACAGCATCAACGACCTTCACAACCTCTTCAGGTGGTGAGTCCTTAATTGTAGGGTCAGTACTTACGAGGTGTACGTCTACAGCTTCAGCACCGTATTTCTCAACCCATAACCTAGCCCACTCAACAGGATTATCTAAGGCATCACCGAAGACTAACCTCACAGCTCTTGGGACACCTATCTTTACGTCGAAGACATCACCTCCAAATGCTGGTGGGTGTGGTGGTTGATACCCTGTTAAGTAGTAGTACGCTGGCATTGTATGACCTCCTATCACTATAACCTTACCTCTACTCCCACCCTCCCCTCTAGAAGCCCCTAGTTTTACCTCAACAACACTACCACTAAACTGTGGTTTAGGTTCTTCAAAAGCTATCCTAACTAACTCAACAACCTTCTTAGCTACGACTTCAACAGCCTTCGCAACTTCGTAGGCAGCCCTAACTTCAGGTTTAGCTTCTGTAATTACTTGAGGTGGTGTAACTACTACTGGTACTTGCTGTGGTGTAAGTCTTACCTCAAGCTCATCAGCTTCAATCTCAACATTATAAAGTTCTATAACACCTTTCTCTAACGCTTCAGTAATCTTAGCAAGTAAGCTATACACTGTTGCTTCCTGTCTTGCTCTTACCTCATCCTTCTCCTCCTTAGATACCTTAGTACTCACTTACCCTCACCAACACTACCCTTCTTAATAACTAACTTCTCAGCACGTATTTTCACACCTTTAAATACTAGTGTTAAACCCCCAGCTACTTGAGGTGGGAGTACTACTTGTTGAGGTATTGTAGGTACTGCAGTAGGTTGTGTAACTACTTGAGGAGTTGGTGGTTGTGGTACTACTGCTGTAGGTGGTGTTGGAGGTACTTTCTCCTCAACCTTAACCTCCTTCTTCCACATCTTTACTATTGGGTGATCCTTCTCTATTAAGAACTTCCTTAACTCCTCAACAGTTGTTGCTTCCTTCTCAGTAGCAATCTTATCCCTAAGCTCAGACGGTATGAAGTCATATATCCTCTGCTTAAGTTCTGAGGGTATCCATATAATCCTAGCCCAACCACCAGAAGCTTGGAATAACTTCTTACTCCTTAGGTAGAGAAGTCCTATCCCTTGGAATCCAGGTACTTGCTTACCCCCACCAACAGTATCTGCTATTTGAGAGAACTTAAGTCCTATAGGTGTAACACCTACATACCCTCTATGTACTAGACCTACAGCATCGAGTTCAGGTATGTAGAACGTAGCTATTTCAAAACAACCACATATCGTTGGTGGGTACTCAAATAACGAGTATATCTTGATCCTCTGAATAGCTCCGTTAGAGAGTTTCTTAATAGTCTCGTTAACACCTTCATACTCACCTCCTATAGGATCTAATAACTTACCCTTAGGAACTGGTTGTATAGGTCCTTTAGGATCTATCTTAGCAGCAACTCTAGCATCAAGCCATGATATAGCACCACAAGCTGAGGATCTTTCAGGAGTAATTATGCATGCATGTGTTGGTGCGAATGACTGACATAACTTACATGAGTAGAAAGTATCTACATCCTCATCTCTTAAACCAAGTGCTCTCTCATCCCTCTCATCATAAACTTTAAGAGCTTGAGGATAGAGTAACTCAACAACTCTAGGATCTGTAATGAATATTACCCTTAACTTCTCAATTATTGGGAATGCAGATTTAAATAGTCTGTATAGGACTGTACCTATATACCTGAATGAGTTAAGACCTTTTAAAACAGATTTCCTACTTAATCTAAACCATATATCGTATCTCTGATTAAGATGCATATACCCTTGAATATAGTTACAGAATTCATGGATCCTCCTCTCAAGAACACCCTCACCTTCAGGTTCTAAACCCCTACCAGCACCTTCAATTATGAGTGCGAATGGGATTGTAGAACCCTCCTTAATCTCAAGTATATCAGGGCCTATGAGGATTACCTTACCGTCCTCAATCTCCTCAACACTCCTAACCCTAAATAACTCAAACTTATACTTAACTTTAGGACCTCCTAACTCAACATATGCTTCAGGACCTCTAACTCTCTGACCCTCATATTGAGGACCTACATCAACAGGTATATCACTGAAAGTACCTTTCTCAGGTGTTGGGAGTACATCAAATATTCTGACCTTAACATCCTCAGGTAATTCTATAGATTCTAGAATCTTTAAGGTAATACTCATACCCTCCACCCTACTCTAATATCTACACACCTTTTTTAAGTAATTCCTCTAAATCACATATGTTCTTATACCAGTGTGTGAGTGGTAGTGATGCTAAAGTCCATGTAGAGTTTGGTTGTGCGTAAGGTTCTAAACTTAGTGTTTTAATACCTGGTACGTAGTGTTTTAGGTAGTTTAGGAGGAGCCATTCGTAAGTATATTGATAACCTACAAACACTACTAACTCTATACCCCTCCTTAAAACCCTCTGTACTAGTTCTAGAGGGAATACTATCTCGTAATCCTTAATACCCTTCTCATCAAGAACTTTCACAACTGTTGATGATGATGTAGTGATTAGGGAGTTTGAGTTTAACGCTATTGATACTACCTTATCTATTAGGTCTGATGCTGTAAGTTCACTTAACTTAGTTATCTGTGACCCTACAGTAAGTAACTTACTCCTAAACTTCTTAACTATATCAACTACAGATTTAACATCAGTAATTACTGATGCTTTTATCGGTCCAGGGGGTATATCCCCATAAAGCCAGTACTCTAACGCCATAACTACCTCCCCTCCCTCCTACGTCTATAGACTTCAATAATATCCTCAATTATCGTTGGGTTTGAGATAGTTGGTTTCTCCTTCCACCCAACCTCCTTAAGGTATCTTAAGATCTCATCCTTAAACGGTACTGGTATATCACCTTCAGTTCTTACATATAAGTGTATATCTGATGGTAGTTTATCTCCTCCGTAGAATTTCTTATATAGTGATACGTAGTTCGTAAGTTTTATAGCCCTACCTTGAGGTGTGTCTGCAGGTCTTATACATAGTTTAGCCATCATAACCATTGCCTCCTCCTTAGATTCTGCAGCGTAGAATAGGTGTGCTGGGGCAGGTTCTAACAATACCTTCTCACCAGTCATGATGTCATAACCATACCATACCTCCTCATTCTCCACATCACCAAGTAACATCCTCCTATACTTAATACCGTGAGGACCTACAATAACTGGTACACCAATCCTCCAGAAGCCGGAGGCTATAGCCGCAGCTTTCTGACTCATAGCACCCCACGCAACTCCAACAGCTCCAACCCTATTTAATATATAGTCAGCTATCTCGATATAGTTAGCTCTTAACGGTAGTTTAGCGAATATATTCGCAATCTTTATCGCAGCACCAGCTATGTGTGAGTTAGCTACACAAGAACCTACATTAACAACACCGCTTGCTTCGAAAACTCCTGAGAACTCCTCATAAGGTGTCTGACCCTCCTCATTCCTATACATCGCCATAGCCATAGCTGAACACCCAGACGTCGTGATTATATACCTCCTTGACGCGAACTCCCTAACCATCTCAGCTATGTCTTGAGTTCCGTCAGGCCAGTTAGCACAACCGACAAATGCTATAACACCAGGTATTGTACCTATGACTATGTCCTTACCAACAGCTCTAATCTCAGTATCCTGTATCGGGCCTCTACCAACTCTACACTTATACTTCTCATTGATCATGACCTCCTTAGACGCAGCTAATATCAACGATAGTATAGGTATCCCTCTAGGACATACGTACTCACATCTCCTACATGCGAAACACCTACTATACAGGGATTTTAAGGATGTGAGGTCTCCCCCAGCTGATTTCTGTAGAGCTACTGATATCGGTAGGTTTTGAGGGCAGTTCCTCTCACAGTTCCTACACCTTACACACTTCTTCGAGTACTCGATGATAGTCTTCTCATCAAATAAACTCCACTTATACTTTACTCTTAATGACGTTAGTTTAAGAGCTGTCTTAACAGCTATTACCGCAAGTTTCTCCTCATCTAATACAACAGCTCCTGGTATCTTACCTGAGATAAGTTCCTCTACGACTGTATCTGGGTTTGAGTGCGTCCTATCTGGGAGTCCTCTTAAAGCTTTATCTGAAGCTGCTAAGACTATAGCCCCAACCTTCTTAGCCTCCTCAACAATATCTGTGAATATACATTGTTCATCAATAACTATTACGTCAGGTATACCTGTCCTTATAAACCTTAACTGCCATGATATCGGCCCGACAATCCTAGCTCTCTTCTTCTCATAACGTGTTAGGTCATGAGCTGTACAGCAAAGCCCTACAACCTCAACCCCCTCTCTCTGTCCGGTTTCTTCAAGGTAGTCTATGATAGCTGCTGATGGTAGGACGTTATGACCTATGACGAGGATTACTGGTTTTGACATATCTACAGTACCGATGCCTAAGTCTACTAATGGTGCTTCAGGATCTGCTTTAGGGAATCCTAGAGCTACTATCTGAACTACGTCAGCTACTTCTAAAGCTATATGATCTAACATACCGAGGTGGAGGACTTTAGATTCGTAGTCTATTAAAGCACCTTCCTGACCTGTATGAACACTCGCAAGTGTTTGAATAATCTGCTTCTCAACATACTCTAACACTATCTTTAAATCTCTTAACGTTCTCGGTTTAACACCTGTTACTAGTCTTGTTATAGGCATCTCAACATAAACCTCACCTCCTAAGTCTATAGGTTGGTCCTCACCGTACTTCTCAATAAGTTTATCAAGTAGTTCTCTAGCGTGGCTAGTATGTGTTGCAGCACCTATTGAACATACTAGTGTTACTAGTCTTGACTGCTGTTCTGAGAGGTCTAATCCGCATGAACCCCTCTTACCTCTAGATAAGTCACACCTACCGTAAGTACATAGGCAGCAGAGGTCACAGTACGGTATGTATAGAGGTTTATACCTACTTAGTAATGCGTGATCCCACTTCCTAAGAGTTGCAATTGATGGGAAGGGTGTCGGTCCTTGAGGTTCTTCCCACTCCTCAACAACATAACCGATGCTTAAGTCAAGACCTTTAAGCTCAGCGATGGGGCTTTTTAACTCATCAACTCTTACTCTAACATCTTTAAAAGGTATGGACAAAACGCACACCTTAATAAATTATCTATTCGTAGTTAAATACTTTTAGGGATATCCTACCTTACTTAGAGTAGTTCTTAAGGATGGTTTCCCCTACCTTACTTAACTCTATAATTATTGGTGAATTCGGGTTGTAGTCTAGGATAGGTATACCTAACCTATCTGCTTTAACTACGTTTTCATCATACGGTATATACCCTAAGACCTCTACATCATTTAAGGAATTCTCAATAAATACTCTATCCTCATCAGATATGATCTTATTCCCTAAAACAACAAATTTCTTAATGTTGAGGTCTTTAGCTAACCTCCTAATCTCTCTCGTTACATCTACTGACTTAATAGTAGGTTCTGTAACACATATCATTAAGTCTATACCTTTAGCAACACCTCTACTCATAGGTTCTAACCCAGCAACCATATCTACTATAACAATATCCTTCCTACCGAGGATTAAGTGTGAGAGGAGTGCTCTTAAGAACGCGTATTCAGGACAGAGACATCTAGTACCACCTTTCTTCACATAACCTAGTTTTAGTAGGGTGACGTTATCAGGTCCTCTAACACCGTATCTCTCTACAACATCATCTACTTTAGGGTTTAACCTATAGGCTCCGTTAGGTAGGAGTGTTCTCTCCTTCACTAATTCCTCATCAAAGAGTACAGGTTTTAAGTTATTGATGGAGGGGTCTACACCTAAAGCTTTTATGAGGTTTAAGCTGGGGTCAGCATCAACAGCTATAACACTATACCCGTACTTCCCAATAAGCCTAGCTAGGCAGGCAGTTATAGTAGTCTTCCCAACACCACCCTTCCCAACAACAACAATCTTCATTATATACTATCCTCTCTTCCTCAACATAACCTTATGTCCTAAGAAGTCTATATAAGCTATCTCTATATCCTCAACCTCATACTTATTACCGTAGATATCTACGAAGATAAAACCGTTTTGCTTAGGTTTCATATACGCTACCTCCTTAGCGATAAGTTCCTCACCACTAACACTAATTAAATACACGTTCGACTCACACATAATCCTAGCCTTACAGAACACTACGTCAACTCAGCTAATATACCTTTCTGAGGGAGACATCACTACTAATCAGTAAATACAGGTCTTAAAGTACCTTCAACCCTATTCTTAAGTCCCTACACACCTAAACACTAATTCATATGTCTAAGACCTCCTCAAGCTTAATTCTACTCATTTATAGTTAGTGTGAATATGTGTTCACATCTAATGTAAAACCGTATTTAGGTGATGTTCTCATATAGTTGAGGTTTAAGACTTCATCATATTGACTAAGACTATATTACTATGGATTACCTCCTAACTCCATACTTCCCTCTCCTCACTCACCCTCCTTACCTCTTCAGAATCAGTCTTTAGTCTCCAGATACCTTCAGCAAAATCATATACTATAATCCCTAACTTCCCAGCTAATTTATCACTTACTAATACCTCATCCTCAATAGTTGATATGACTAAATCACTTATTACGGGGTTTGTAGAGTACTCAACATCTACATATACTTCTACCTCATCTACTAGGACGTACATCCTAGTAGGACCTCCTGCTGTCATATAGTCTTTAACGATGTATTCCTTAGGTATTCGAGGCCATAGACCAAGGATTTCAGCAGTTTTAGCTGGGATTAGGAGTTGAGGTTTAAGTGTTTCAAAACCAGAATTTACTAATGCATTAGTCTTAAGTTCCTTCCCATTACTCCTACTCCTAATTCTTAACCTCACCCTCACTGCCACGTCTACCAACCCTTAACTCAAACGGGTATATCCTCCCAACCCTCTCAAACCTCTTCTCAATAATCCTCCCAACCCTCTCAGACATTCCCACACCAAACTACTACTCCATACATAACTTAAATTATCATTACAACATAGCTAATGATGTTGTAATGAGGTTGTATGTGATGTAATGAGCTAATGATGTTCTACCAAGTATGTAGGTTTTGTGGGTGGTTTAAGACTTAGTATTATGTGGTTAGGATTTGAGTTTGGATGAGTGTATGTCATGACGTAAATACTACTTTCGGACATGTAGATTAGTAAGCTCGTTCTTAACTCTGATGGACTGCTTCTCATTGTGGGTTTTATTATGTGTAGATTGAAGGGTTCGTAGAGTGTGTTAGGTGATTTGTTGGTGGGTATGACTTCTAGATTTTCAACTCATTCAACTACTTCTTAAGTTCTTTAGGGTTAGGAAGAAATTTAAACTTCTTTATGATATGTTTATGGTTGATATCTTGGGTATTGAGAGTCCTAACTGTGTTTATTGTAGGTTGAAGCCTTGTAGTAGGGAGCCTGAAGCTCCTAAACCTGAGTTCTGTCCTATGCTTACTTACCCGGAGGTTATTAAGGAGGCTCTTTCTAAGTATGTAGGTTTTGTTAAGGATGTTCATAGGGTTGCTTCACTAGTTGAGAAGGAGGGTTACTGTGTTTGGCCTAGGTTACGTGAGGTTGTTGAGTTTGCTATGAGGTTAGGTATTAAGAAGTTAGGTGTTGTTTTCTGTATAGGTCTTAGTAATGAGGCTGAATTCATAGTTAAGTATTTAGAGGGTAAGGGGTTTAAAGTGTATTCAGTATGTTGTAAGTGTGGAGGTATTGATAAGACTGTAGTTGGTTTGAGGGAGGGGGATAAGCTTAGGCCGGGGACTCATGAATCTATGTGTAACCCAATAACGCAAGCAGAATTACTAAATCACGTAGGTACTGAGTTAAATTTAGTTGTAGGTTTATGTGTAGGTCATGACACGATATTCATAATGTATTCTAAAGCACCGGTAACGTACTTAGTAGTTAAGGATAGAGTTACTGGTCATAATCCGGTAGCACCGATATATGCTCAGAACTACTTTAGGACGAGGCTTGAGCTCTGAGGTCTAGCTGTACCTACATCCCCTCATGTTTTTATGTTTGTTTAGTGTTGTTTTGTTGGTGTTGTTAGTGTTTACTGAGTTTTGTAGGGATGAGTTTGAGGCGTATATGATATACAGTACTTTATCTAGGGTTCCGTTTATTGGTAGGTATTATGGTGAGGTTCTTAGGAGGTTTGCTGAGGTGGAGTACGGTCATTACATGTTTTTTAAGAGTATTAGTGGTTGTGGTGAGTTTAGGTTTATTAGGTTTAAGGTTGTCCTCTACCTCATACTCTTAATACTCTTCGGTGTAACTTTCGTTATTAAGTTACTTGAGAGGAGTGAGTTTAATGCTGTGGTTAAGTATAGGTCTGTTAATGTTGATGATCCTGAAGTCCTTAGTAGGTTGGAGGGGGTTATTAAGGATGAGGAGGGTCATGAGAGGTTACTTATTGAGGGTATTGATGAGAGGAAGGTGAGGTATTTAGGTTCTATAACTCTCGGTATTTCAGACTCACTAATAGAGTTAACAGGTATATATGCAGGTTCTTTAGGAGCATTCTCAAACACGTTAATTACTGGACTTACAGGACTCTTAGCAGGTCTATCAGCATCTATATCTATGGCTGTAGCATCCTACATACAGGCAAGGAGTGAGGGTGTGAAGAATCCTAGAATAGCAGCTATATTCACATTCACAGCATACATAACTGTAGCAATACTACTCTCACTACCATACCTCACACTACTAAACCTAATAACAGCATTTACAGTAATGTTAATCATAGCAATAACAACAACAGCCTACATGACATTATACACATCAGTAATAAACAACAGGAAATTCACTAAGGAATTCATAGAAACTACAGCCTTAATACTCGGGGTATCAATACTTCTCTACATCACAGGTACACTAGTAAGAAAGTTTGTAGGGATCATGATAGATTAAGATGAGTTGGTTAAGGGGGCTAAAGCTTCAGTAGAGGCCTAGTTAAAGATGTTAAGTAGGGGGAAGTAGCTTACCCTTCCTACTGTAATCGATACCGTAGCCTACCCCTACTTACTGATTCAGTCTTGAATTGATTGTTGATGTATTCTTATTATGTATTTACTCGAATACAGTACCTTCTGTACCAGCAGTTTACACATTTACTACTTTCTACGTTTGTTGTTGGTGGTGTTGGTGATTCCTTAACTTCTCTAACCTTCCTAATTAATTCTTCAGTCTTCTTAATCTCTTCAGCTTCAACTCTATACTTAATTACTTCATTACCTAACTTCAGAATTGCTGTTGTTACAGGTCCTAACTCCTTAGTTACTAGGTATACGTAGAAGTTTAACTGTGTTTTGAAGTGTTCGTACTTCTTCCTAAAGTACTTCTTAACCTCAACAACTACTAACCTCTTCTCACCAGCAACTATATCTACTACCCCAGCAATCCTTAACTTCTTACTAACTATGAATACCTCAAACCTTACAGGTTTAGGTAGTCCTAACTCATTAGCTATTAACTCCTTCTCATCAATCCCTAACCTACCTAACTCCATACTCTTACTCATAGGTTCTTCAACTAAGTAGTTACTTCTTAACCAAGGTATTACTGGGCAGTAAGTGTATTGTTTTAAATCCCAGGAAGTTACGTATTCGTTATTTATTATTAAGTTAAACAAGGACTACACCACCTTCTAAACTGTTTAAATCACTCCAGGGTTTACCGATTACTGATATTTTCCTCCAGTCGTAGTCGCATAATTGAACTATATGTACTACATCACTATCCTTAGTCCTTAACTTACAGACCTTCATTAAGTCTTTAAGTCTTGAACCATCTATATTACCTATAAATGCTGACCTCTGAATCCTGGTTAATCCTAACTTCTTAAGGTCTTCAGCTAATCTATTCCTATCGTTATCATTACTGATGTCGTAGATTACTAATACCTTCATATCACCACCTAACTACGAATCCTTTAGGTTTCTTACAGTTTCTTAATGAGTTAGCTATCTCTAGTGTTGAATGTCTTATCCACTGTCTTAAGGTCATGTAACTGTCTGAGAACTTACTCCTAAACCTCTTCTCTAGATTATCAGTAACTGCCTTAATGATTTCAGCTCTAGACTTAGGACTTAGTAATCCGTTCCTAACCTCACCTCTCCAACCATCTCTAACCATATTTACTACTACTGAGTCTACAGCAACGACTCTGAACATCTCTATTAAGTCGTAGGTGAGTACCGGTTTACCGGACCTCTCACTATGTAGGAATCCTGCGTATGGGTCTAAACCAGCGAGTGTTGCAGCCTTCCAACACTCACTATATATTATGCTGTAGGCGTAGTTAAGGACTGTATTAACTAGGTCGTTACTGTCTTGGTCTCTACCGTCGAATCCTAGGTCTTTAGGTAGTGTGTAAGCTATTGATGACCAGTAGAGATGTGCTGCACGGGCTTCAATACTCATGACTTCCTTCCTAACTATGTGGAGGTCTTCAGAATCTATACGTAGTACTTCATTAGCTATAGATTCAATACTATATGCTATGTCTTTCAACTCACTAATACTTAAGTTCCTACTAAGTCTTACTAGGTATGCTGCTTGATTCATTAGTTTACAGTAGGCTATTACCTTAGCGACTTCCTTAGCTAGACCGTTTAAGTAGCTTATGTACTGAGCTAACCTACTATCTACGGTTCTAGTTATGTATGGGTGGTAGAACCTACTTACTGGGTAGCCTCTAGAGTCTAGGACTACTAGGTCTATACCTTGATTAATCACTAGTCTTAAGAACTTACTACTTATTGAGACTCCTGAAGTAGCTATGATTACTTGGTCTATATCACTTGGTGAGATTTCTTTAACTTTATCCTTACTCTTAATTACTATATAACCTTTCTTAACGTTTAATCTGATGCCGTAGCCGGCAACTACTAAAGTCCTCATGAGATCACCTACAACTGTTTCTGAAGGGGCATGTAGGACTACATGAGGTTGCTTTAGGTGGTTCCCTCTCACTAATGACCATATCTATTAACTCGTCTCGAGCATCTATGAAGTCTTTCCTAAGGTCTGAGGATATGTATATAGACTCAACACTTACTTTAGGTGTGTTGTTTAAGCCGTTAATATATATTATTAGTCCGTAGTCTATAGGTACTTCTAAATTTGCTTCTAGAGCCATAGCGTATGCTGTTATAGCTATTCTATGGTTTTCTGATGGTTTAGCTATTTTAAAGTCTACAACTACGTTACTACCTGTTATAGCGTCTATCCTTAAGTTCTTAGATAGTCCTAGTAATGAGCCGTCAACTCTAACCTCACTAATCCATGGTAGCCATGGGTTAATACCATCACCTACAGAACTCCAAGATACTTCAGCAAGTAGTTGGATTACTACGTACTTAATTAGATTTATAACCCACCCACTAAATTGTTCAGGTATTGTGAAGTTCTTAAGAACTTCACTAACTACGTCGTTGTAAGCGTTTAGGATATCTACACTACTACTTACGTACTTCCTAAAATACTCTATTGTGGTGTGTATTACGTCATGTATTAATGAACCTAGCTTAAGTGCTTCATTGACTTCAGGTACTACTTTAGTAATCCTCCTTAACCATACATCCCTCCTAGTTGGGCAGTAGGAAGCTACCTCATTAATAGTTAGTCCTAGGTATGCTCTAGGCTTTACAGGGGGTCTATCCCAGTTCCATCCTCTTAAGGACTCATCTATAGGGTCTTGATACCTCCTTAAGTGTAACTTTCTTAATTCTTTCAACATTACGTAGCTAGGTATGGGCATCCAGACACCATGTAGTGGTTTGTAAATTAATTTAATTAGGGTTGGAGTTGGTGGGTTATGTAGTAATTCCTAAGTATTACTTAGGAATGATTAGTTGTTTTATTGACTTAACGATTAAGTAGTTCCTAAGGTCTTAAGGTGATTAAGTTGTTTCTAGGTCTTCCTCATGCTTAGGTATTAAGTTAGTTATTACTTTAACCCATTTAGTCGGGTATAGACCTGCATACCTACCCTTCTGAACAACTAATAATTTCTTAAGTCTAACTATGGAGTTCCTAATAGTCTTTTCAGACCTACCCATAATCCTCGCTAAGTCCTCAATAGTTACTCCTGGGGAGTTAGATACTACCTTAATAATCTCTAACTCAGAATCACTTAAAGGATTCCTCATAAACTCAAATAACTCCCTAGGTATGTGAACCTCACGAACATCACCACCCTCAGGCTGTAAGTAAATATCAACACCCTCCCAACCAATTAAGAGTAAGGAGATAAGGATTAAAACACCTAAAACCCTCATACCACCACTAATATCAATAATTAAAGGCCTAGGTAAGTCCTTAAGAATAGACATAATAACATAGATAGCATTAGGAGGATCTAAAGGAACCTCAACCAACCTAGGCTCACCCAAACCAGTCCTCAAAGCATAACCCCTAACACCCTCAAAAGCCCTCCTAACAGCAGGAACAACAGGACCAACAGTAAACAAAACAACAACATCCTCAGACAAAGCATTATGCATATGCAACCTCCTAACAACATGATCCTCATGAAAACCAAGAGTAAAAACAAAAGACCTCACAACACCACCAAAAATAAAACCAAACCAAAAATTATAAACCAATCTAATACAAAATATTCCTAAGAACACCTTAGGAATACCCATACGTGAACATCGCAAGATCTCAAATAATAGATTAAATATTTTCCATCATTAGGAAAGCCATGTATTCCTCATGGTAGAATTCCTAAGGTAGTCCTTAGGATTGATGGTTATGTAGACCATGAGATTTAAAGAACATCAGTAAGTAAATAACATTAATGGAACGTATAATAAAGTAAAATTTAAAAATATTAATTTAG
>Ga0071330_1062678_pt1 | contig 90940 bp, 92 predicted proteins | sample GBScel77sediment_FD_63802 | JGI IMG/M metagenome (GOLD analysis project Ga0071330, IMG submission 63802) | Hot spring sediment microbial communities from Great Boiling Spring, Nevada - Cellulolytic enrichment Sediment 77C v2 (version 2) | ecosystem: Environmental > Aquatic > Thermal springs >...
GGACGTTACGGTCTTTGAAAGAGCATGAAGAACAGCGCAACCGAAGTGGTGAAATAAATTTCAGCACAGTCTTGAAGGATTTCTCCCAAAGCTTAGATGGCAACCCGCAGGTATCGTACCAGGCCCGAAAAGCCTGGGGTGGAATTGTGAAGTGGAAGAATGTCGCAGACCTGCGTCTTGCAAGACGGTTGGTGGATGTATTGAATGAATTTGATGAACAAAACATAGAAGGACTGAAATGGGATTTAAGAAAGATTTCAAACAAGCTTATCACTCTGAGACAACCGAACATAAATGACCGAAGACTTGAGCACGACCGCCGCTCTATTAAATCCTTATTCTAAATGATTTATTAGTTTTAATGTTTTAGTAGTTAAGTATATATTCTTTAATTATGAAATTATCTGGTGGGTTTATGAGTTTAAGTGCTGTTTTAGGTCTTGGTCTTAGGTGTTGTAAGGAGTTTGAAGAACTTACTGGTAGGCTTTATGAGGGGTTATCTCTTAGGGTTGAAGATCCTTTTACCTCCTTAGTACTTAAGTGGTTGTCTTTAGAGAGTTATAATCATGCTAAGCTTATGGAGTCTCTATATAGTGTTTTAAACCTTGATGTACTACCTGAACGTAGTTGTAGGGATTTAATCGGTAGGGCTTGGGTTACTGTTGAGGAATTACTTAATAATCTTAATAGTGGTGTAGATTTAATGAAGTATTTAGAGAGTCTTGGATTTATTGAGGGCTTCGTTGGTGAGGAGACATACTCTAAATTCCTATACTCATTAATTAAGGACTCTATCGGTAGGTTAAGTACTACATTAATTACTGAGATACTTTCAGAAGTTATTGAGGAGGAGAAGTACCACGAGAAATTAGTTAAGAGTTTAATCAATTACTTAAGTAGTAAGTAACTTCTATATATTATCAATTACTAATTCCGGAGGTATTAAAGTGTTAACCGCTATCCTAGCATCTACTAAGGACTTAATAAGTAGTAAGGAATTCCCTGGAGGTCCTGCACTATACTGCTCACAAGCTCTGAAGTACTTAGGATTTGATGAGTTTAGAGTCTTAACTAGTAAGGGTGTTACATACTGTTACTTAAGGAGGTTAGGTGTTGATGTTGTTGGTTTAGGTATTGGTGAGACTGTATTTAATATTGAGTTAAGTGATGGTAGGACTTTAAAACTTATTAGTAAGTCCTTTATCGACTTAACTGATGTAGGTAACTACTTAAGTAATTACCTACTAATATCATTAACTATGGATGAGGTCCCGTTAAAAATTATTAAGGAGTTAGTTAGAGGTAGAGAGGTAGTCATAGATGTTCAAGGGTTTGTGAGGAGTGTTGATGAACGTGGTGTAGTATTTAATGATTACTCAAGGTTCTGGGAATTACTTAAACTGGAGTGTAGGGAGTTAGTGATTAGGGGTGAGGAGTACGAGTTCCCACCCATGTGTAGGGGTTCTAAAGTAGTTAACTGTGTACCTAACGATGATGTAGTCTTAATAATCACTAACGGTTCACGACCTATATACTTCGTAAGTAAGGGTGTGTTAGGTATGTTAGAACCGTTACAATATATTTACGGACCTACTATAGGTTCTGGTGATGTCTTCACAGCAGTACTGACTTACGAGTACTTAGTAAGGGGTGAGGACTTAGTAATAGCTATTGCTAAAGCATCTACAGCAGCAACTTTAAGACTTAGGGGTAGTACTCCATGGTTTACTAAGGATGAGGTTGACTTAATCAGTTATAAAGTCTTAAAGACATATAAACGTATAGTTTATTAATCCCTAGTAGTCATGATGTGGTAGTACTGAGATGGATAACGAGTATATAGTGAGGAAGTATTATAGGAGGTTGTTCCTACTACCTAAGACATACGTAATACTCGCTACATACCTACTAATAACTACGTCAGTAGCTGTGATTGAGGTAATACCTTCTAAGGATGTAGTAACGTATTTTGAGAACATCCTCAACTACTTGAAGGGTTCTACAACATTCTTAATACTTAATCTAATACTTATGAAGTCGAAGACGTTAAATACTAAGAGGGTTTTAGGACTTACTACAGTGTTAATAACTACCTTCTCAGTAGCTGAGGTAGTATTCACTAAGTTATTAGGTGTTAAGGGTTTAGGAATACTTGCATCCTCAGGACTCTCATATATAGTATTACCAGCTTTCTTAAACTACATACGTGCTCTAACAGCATCTACAATACCTCAACTAATCACTTACTTAGTACTGAATAACGTATTAGGTGTTGATGTAATCACATACATAGCTAACGCAGTTATAGTACAAGCACTAACACTTACAGTAGCTTTAATGACCTTAACAGCTATAGAGTTTAAGGGGAGGTCAACACTAGGTATTAAACCACTATCACTTATAAACGCATTCGTAGGTAGTTGGTTTAGTAACGATCCAAAACCTATCGAGTATGAATTCATGAAGTACTCAGAAAGTAAGGAAGTTTTAATGAGGTTCGTAACGTTTAAATCATTTAACGGTGATAACATATTACTTGTATTCCCTACAATTCATTTCGGACCTTTCAGGAATATAGGTAGTTCTAGATTCATATATAGGTTAGAGGATGTTTTAGGTAATAGGTATCACTTACTAGTATTCCACACACCAGGATCTCATGAGAGGAACTTAGTTAGTTCTGAAGATGTTGAGGAGTTAATTAGGTATGTGAATAACTACGTAGACGGTTTAGTTAATATGGTGGCGGATGTTAAGCCGTGTAGACCATATGTTGTGAGGACTAATGGTTGGGAAGCATATGTGATACCGTTCCAGACAGGCCTAATAACATTCGTTAAGAACTTAGATAGAGGTTGTGATGACCTACCCTACGAGGTCTGGGAACTACTCAACAGTAATAACACGTATGTGAATGCGTTGGTAGATACGCATAGTTCTAAAGGTAGTAATGACTACGACTTAAAAGTGTTTAAGGAACTCTTAGGTGAGGTCTTAAACAACTATAGATGTGATGAGGTGGTAGGGTTTCAGGTAGGTTATGGTGAGGATTACTTAAGCAGTATGTGTAGGGGTGTATGTTACGGTAAGGTTAAGGCGTTAGTCATGAACTTCAACAACTCTAAACATGTGTTGATATACATATACGGTAATAACATGGACTTAAACTTCAGGAAGTTACTAACTTCTGAGATATCTAAGTTAGGATTTGATTACGTGGAGGTAGTAACTCCAGACGATCATAGTTGTGCAGCATCGTTTAAGGAATCACCATACGATATAGTGGGTTATAGTGAGGACTTAGTTAATGTTGTTAAGGACGTAGTAGTGAGTGCTATGGATAACTTAAGTAGTGCTACAATACGTACAGCAGACATCGTAATTAAAGACATTAAACTATTCGGTAGTAAGGTCTGGGATATGGTTAGAGGTCTCGATATACTGGGTAAGTTAGTGATTAAGTACCTACCAATAACTATATTCGTGATGAACTTAACACCATTAACAACACTACTTATTTAAAACCTTAGCTAGAACACCTACAAACCTATCTATAACTTCATATGTTATGTGAGGACCTACAACAACTCTTAAAGTGTTAGGTATTGATGTTGGGTATAAATACATACGTAGACCCCATAACCTCCTCATAACATCTCGAGCATTACTAACCCTGAACGTAACTATAGGTAGTCTATGCCTTCTTAAGACCTCAACACCTAAATCAACTAACCTACTACTTAAGTAGTCAGCCCTCTTAACTAGTTCATGAACTAATTGTTTAAATCCTTCATAACCTAAAGACTTAATAGCTAGCCATGCAGTAGCAGCTATACCTCCAGTCCTAGTACCTAGTAAACTCCTCTGCTTACCTAAAGGCATGTAAGGTGCTTCAAACATTATGAATTCCTCTAACTCCTTACTACGTAGTAGTAAAGCACTACAGGGGATAGGTGTGAAGATCTTATGTAGGTCTACAGTTATTGTGTAGACCTTACTTAACCTGAAATCATATACAGGTATGTTAGGGTCTAAATCATTTATGAATTGAGTTATTAAGCCCCCGTAAGCAGCATCTACATGAACTACGTAGTTAACATCACCGCAAGTACTTACTAACTTATCTACAGGTTCTACAATACCTAAGTCTGTAGTTCCTGCAGTCATAACCACACACGCTACCCTACCCTCATACCTACGTATAGTGCTGCATAACCCCTCAATATCAGGTATGTAGTCCTCATCAACACCTACCTCAACGAGGTTAAGTTTTAAGACCCTACACGCCTTCTTAATACTTACATGTGCAGTCTTAGGTGCTATGACTGTATCACCACCACTAAACTCACGTAGTATGTAGAGTGCTGTTAAGTTAGACTCAGTACCACCGTAGGTTAGTAATCCGTACCCACCACCATACATTAACTTAGAAAGCCACTCAACACATTCTAACTCAAGCCTATACGTATTCCTGAAGAGTGTAGGATCGTTTAAGTTAGTGTTTACGAAGATGTTGTAAGCTTCTAATAAATGCTTAAGCGGTTCAGTAGTCATAGAACCTAATACCTCACCCCTAACATAACTCGGGTCTTCAGACCTCAACCTCCTCAAGAATTCTAACAACTCCTCAACACTCAATTCAATCCCTGAAGATCTAGAGTTAAGCTTAAGTTAAATACTGAAGAGTCTATACTGGTGATTATATGAGGGTATGTGTTGGTAACGTAGTTTTCGAAGCTGCACACTACACACCAGTTAATAACGTATCACAACTCCACGGCCATACATTCACGGTATCTGTATGTGTTGAGGGTGGGTTACGTGAGGACTTCATGGTTGTAGACTTCCTGAAGCTTAAGGAGTTAGTTGAGAATATCGTGGAGAGGTATAGGTACTCATTAATAGTTCCTAAGAAGGATTTAGAGGAGTTGGATATTAAGGGACCATTCAAGGTTAAGTTAGTAATTCTGGAGTATCCGCAGGCAACTGCTGAAGCTATAGCTATGAGTATACTTGATGAGTTAGTAACTGTTTTTAAGTCTCTGAACATGGAGGTAGGGGTAGTAGTGAAGGTTTTTGAGGGTAGGGATAACTATGTAGAGACCTCAACTACAGTAACTCAGAGGAAGTAGTACTTCTTATGAGGTATGTAACGACCTCTAATAGGTACTTCATAACCACATCTAGGACATCTCCACCTACCACAACTACTATCTAAGTAGAACTCAGTAACTCTATAACTATCCCTCACAATCAACACCTTACCACATTTAGGGCATTTAGTAGATTCTAAATCAGGGTTATGTATGTTACCAACATATACGAACTCAATACCTGCCTTCCTAGCCTCATTAGCAATCCTTAACAACTTATCAGTAGGTGTTGGAGGCTCCCTCCACATATGTGCTGGGTAATACCTATTAATATGTAGTGGTGTTTTAGGACCTAAGAACTTTAAATGATTATCTATTACCCAGTCAACACATTCGTTAAAGTCGTTAGTATTAGTAACTACTAGATACACCATCTCTACATGACCTCCTAAGTCTAGGATAGTCTTAGCATTCCTAAACACTACTGTATGGTCTACCTTAGGTAATGCCTTCCTCATCTGTGGACAGCCCTTAATATCTATACTCCAACCATCAACACCAGCTAGTACTAACTCTTCTAAAGCCTCCTTAGTTAAGTACCCGTTAGTAACCATCATCACGTAGAAACCATCCTTAACAGCTCTAGATGTTAGGTCTAGGATGTAGTCGTAATTTACTGTAGGTTCGTTAAAACTTGCTGAGAAACCCTCATCACCGAATACCTTAGCCATCCTTAACAACTCATCAATACTTACTACCTCATCAGATTCTTTAGGCTTCCTAAAACTTAAGTGGTAGTTCTGACACCAAGGACAGTAGAAGTTACATCCCCAAGTAGAGAACGTTAGAGCAGTACTATTAGGCCAGTAATGAAATAATGGTTTAATCTCAATAGGTCTACTCTCAACAGCACTTAACCTACCATAACCTAAGTGGTATAGAGTACCCCCGATATTCAGGTAATTACCGCAAATACCTGTAGAACCATCACTGACCTCACACCTATTCTCACAAACACCACACCTAACACTACCGTCTAACTTAGTCCATAACCTAGCTACCTTAAGACTAGACATTAACTACTCCAGAACGTCCTTACTTACTAAACTATTAAACATGTAATTTAATCACCATAACATCATTTCATGTAAGTCCTTAACCACACCATTAACACTTAAATACTTCACCTTGAAATGATTTCATGATGGAGTTTAAAGACTACCTATCAGTGATTACTTCTATAGCTATGGCTGTACTAACTGGTTTACTAGCACAGATTAGAGTGTCTATAGGTCCTATACCCTATACTCTACAGAACGTAGGTGTTGTACTGTCTGGGTTGATACTTAAGCCTAAGTATGCGTTTCTCTCAATGACTATATACTTAATACTCATAGTCTTAGGACTACCAATAGCTTCAGGATTTAGAGGTGGTTTAGGTGTTATCCTAGGATATACAGGAGGTTATATACTAGGATTTACAGTCTCAGCACCTTTAATGAGTATGTTATCCAGGACTTACTTACGTATAGTACGTAGGGAACTACAGTCTATAGGTAGGTTAGACTTCATAACCCTACTAACACTATCCCTCATAGCTGTAATACCTACATATACGTTAGGGTTTATAGTATTTACATACTATGCATTAGGTTCTCAAACAATCCTATCATGGGCTGAAGGTATTACTAACTACCTAAATATACACGTAAGTGATAAGATGTTACTCCTACTCATAGTTAGTGTCCTTGTATTCATACCTCAAGACTTACTAATGGATCACGTCATAGCAATCACATTAGCTAAGTACATACATAAGATAATGTCTTTCAAAGGTGTTGAGATTTAATGTATGTTGTAAGGGTTGAGGATTTAAACGTATCTGTAAACGGTGAATACGTAATTAAGAACTTCAACTTACTAGTAAGTCCTAACTCTATAGTATTGGTTAGAGGGCCTTCAGGTTCCGGTAAATCAACACTACTTAAAGTCTTAGTAGGGTTAATACCTAACGTATATAGGAAGTTTAGAGTTGATGGTTTTATCGAGGTACTAGGCTTAAGTCCCGTAGAAGCTGTTAAAGAGGGTTTAATAGCTTACATACCTCAAGACATGACTACCTTCTTCTTAGGTTCTAGGGTTTGTGATGAGTTTGAAGTCTTAGGTAGGTGGTTAGATGATTTTAAAGGTTTAAGTGATAGGTATGTGAGTGAGTTATCTGATGGTCAACTATATAAGCTACTGATATCTACAGCTATGTTAAGTGGTGTTAAGTTATTACTACTTGATGAACCTACATCACATATGGATAAATACTCATTGATAAACATGATGTCTAGTATTAGGAGGTTATGTAGTGAGGTTGGGTTAACGGTATTGTTAGTAGATCATAGGGTTGAATTAATTAGAGATTACGTAGATGTAGTTATTAGCTTAGGTAGTGAGGAAGTAGGACTACGTAGGATTAGTAAGGGAGGTCGCTTCAGTGTTGACGGATATAGTGTTGTAGTTAAGGACTTATGGTTTGATTATGATGGTTATGAAGTCTTCAGAGGTCTTAACATGTTTGTAAGGTGTGGTGAGGTCTTCAGTGTTTTAGGTAGGAACGGTAGTGGTAAGTCAACACTACTTAAGATATTAGCTAATATTCTTAAGGTCCGTAGAGGTTATGTAAGTGTTAGTAAGCCTATATTCTACATACCTCAAAGACCTATATACTGGTTTACAACTAACTCAGTTTATGATGAGGTAAACCTGTATATTAAGGTGTTTAGACGGGATGATGATGTTGATGAAGTACTTAAAGTATTTAAAATTAACTACTTAAGTAGTAGGAACCCGTATACGTTAAGTGTTGGTGAGGTTAGGAGGTTATCACTAGCTCTAGCCTATATAACATCACCAAAAACATTACTAATTGATGAACCTACATTAGGTTTAGATAGTACTTCATTAGGAGTACTAGAGTGGTTTTTAGATGTCTTTAGAGGTAGTAGGTCTGTAGTATTAGCAACACATAATGAGGGTATTAAGGAGTTAGTAGATAACTCATTAACTTTAGGGTTTGATCATGACGTTAATCAATGATGTTAAGGAGTTACTAACTAAGGAATACCTAATTAAGTATAAGTTAGTAGTCATTACCTCACTACTAATACTGATTATAGTGGTTACATTGTTAGACTCGTTAACACTTATAGCGACTGCCTTAGCTATAGTAGTTATAATTTACATTATGAGGTGTTTAAGGGATTTCATACTGACTATGAAGGTATTTACATTATTTATACTCCCATTCATAACGTCATCACTAACTATACAGTTATTCCTAGACCTACTCGATGTTAGTAGGATTATACTATCTACCTTGAAGATGTTCTTACTCTACATACTCTCCATAACACTTATTAAGTTAATCACGTTTAAGGACTTACTAAGCATGGTTAAGTACTTAGGACTTAAACCAGTACTAATATTGATTTTAGGGTTTAGGATCATTAACTTAGGTATAACTACACTTAATGATATTACCTCAATATATAACGTTAACTTAGGTATTGTTAGTAAGGGGTTTAAACGTAAGTTAATACTTATTAAGTTAGTAACTCAAGCATTTATACAGTCATTTATAGTTAGGGTTTTAGATATGGGGGAAGCTATATACTGTAGGTATAGGTCAGTACTTAAGAGGTTAGGTGGTTAGTTGTTAGGGGAGGTTCATAAGAAGGTTTTAGAATTACTTATGAGGAGTGAGGGTTTCGTAAGTAGTTCTAGGATTGCTTCAGAATTAAGTATTTCTAAAGCTTCAGTTAGTAGGGTTGTTAAGGAATTAGTGAGTTATGGGTTTGTGATTGAGGTAAACCCTAAGTTAGGTTATAGGGTTGAGGTCGTTGATGATGTTAGACATGTTAGTAAGGTCTTAAAGAACATGAATATCCACTACTTAGACATATGTACATCAACTCAAGACATTGCAGACATGTTAGCTAGTCAGGGAGCTCCTGAAGGTACTGTAGTTATTTGTGAGGAGATGAGTTATGGTAGGGGTAGGTTAGGTAGGAAATGGGTTGCTGGTAGGGGTGGTCTCTGGTTCACTATAGTACTTAAGCCTAAGATGATTAAATCACTACAACTACTAACCCTCATAGCCGGTACCTCAGTAGTTAAGACTCTTAAAGAACTCTACAACTTAGATGTTAGTGTTAAGTGGCCTAATGACGTGTTATTAAGTGGTAGGAAGTTATGTGGTGTGTTGATTGAGGCTAGGTTAGAAGCTGATAGAGTTAACTACGTCTTAGTAGGTGTTGGTGTTAACGTGAATAATGAATTACCTGAGGAGTTAAGGGGTACTGGGGTGACGTTAATGGAGGTTTTAGGTTGTAGAGTTCCTAGAGTACCTATTCTTAAGGGTGTGGTTAGTAACCTACTCAACCTATATAACGAGTTATTACGTGGTAATGATGATGTAGTTATTAGTGAGTGGAAGAGGTATAACTCAACTATTGGTAGGAAGGTTAAGGTAGTAAGTTTTAATGAGGTATTTGAAGGTATTGCTGTAGATGTAGGTGTTGACGGCTCACTAATAGTTAGTACTGGAGGTAGTGTTAGGAGGGTTAGTGTTGGTGATGTAGTCCACCTAAGCTAACCACCACCTACAGGTATCATTAAGTCTACGTAGTCGTTAGGTAGTAGTTGAATACTTTCTAAATCATATACCCTCCTACCATTAACTAACACTATCAAGTACTTAGAGTACTTCATCAACACATTCTTAACCTCCTTAGGTAACTTACTCATAATCTCATTAAGGTAAGTACCTTCAATATCTATAACCTCAACACCACATTCTTCCTTAAGAATCCCGTGAATCCTAATTCTAACCATGTTTTAACCTCGGTAATACATACTTCTTCTTAAGTTCATTAGCTACGTAATCTAATCCTAATCTCTCTAAAGTCTCTTCGTAAGGGAGTCCTGACTCATAATCCCAACCTCTATACATGTAGTACTCCCTTAACATAGGTTCTAAATTACATACCTGACCTTTTGAAGGCCCTGTAGGCATTGGTTCCTCAGTAAATCTCTTAGGTAGTACTTCAGATTCCTTACCAACACCTTCCCTAAGGTTGAAACACCTCTTAAGATTTACTATCCTCTCAGCAATTAATCTAAGGTTCTTAACATCACCGAACTCCTTAATACCTGTTAACGGTGGGAGTAACTTAGCTATGAAGTCGAAGTAATACATTGGAGGCCACATAGTACCGTACTTACACATAATGATTGAGTCAACTAGTGCGAATAGGTCTTCCTGATCCTTAACTATCAACCCCTTATACTTCTCAGAAAGCCTATCACATACATCATCAACTTTATCAACACCGAACCTCTCAGCAGCTATATCCCTATAACCTAACTCATCAACTGTTGTTAAGGATCTTAAGTGGTCAGCACCTCTAACTGATATAGCCCATGTCAAACCAACTGACTTATGACCTCTAGGGTCTTGAGCAGATACCTCAAGTCCTTTAACATGTAATGCGTATTCATAACCCCTACCTAAGACCTCAGAAGCCCTCCTAACACCCTCAGCAAGTATATTACCTATACCTTCCCTCCTAACAATCATATTTATTAAAGTGATAGCAGCCTCCTCACTACCCCATAAAGCCTCTAAACCACCTAACTCCTCCTTACTAATTAACCCCTTCTCATAACACTCAAACACGTATGATAATACCTTACCAGTAGATATGGTGTCTAACCCGTATAGATTACATAGTTGATTCATATATATTACAGCTTCTATATTATCTATGAGTAGGTTTGAACCTAAAGCAACTATAGACTCATACTCAGGACCTCCTGAGAACGTACCCTCATACCTACCGTTAGAAACCTTCGTTACGTGTTTACACATGATCATACATGAGAAGCACGACCCTCTAGAAACCCTATACTTTAGTAATTCATCACCGCTTAACTTATCAGCTCTCCCCCAAAAACCTGTCCAGTGATTCTTAGTAGGCAGCCTACCTATAGCATTCATAGCTGTTACTAATGATGGAGTACCATACCTACCTAAACTCATCTGTGCAGGTAGTGCCCAAGGACCTTCAGAATTCCTCCACAGTATATCCTCAAGAACTTCTAAGTATTTATCCGGGTCGTATACCTCAACACTCTTACTACCCCTAACAACTACAGCCTTCAACCTCTTAGAACCCATAACAGCACCTAAACCAGTCCTACCGAAGGCTCTATAGTAATCAACTATAACTGATGCAAACCTAACTAACTCCTCACCTGCAGGACCTATACACATTACGTGGTAGTCCTTACCGAACCTACTCCTTAACTCATTAGTAGTATCCCTAGTGTTTAAACCCCAAAGACCTGTAGATCTATAAATCTCTACGTTACCATCATCTATAACTAGAGATACTGGTGTTGACGACTTACCAAGTACTACTACCACATCATAACCAGCGTACTTAACCTCAGGACCGAAGAAACCTCCAGCATGACTCTCACCCCAGATATTAGTTAGTGGTGATTTAGATACTAATGCAAACCTACCTGCTGATGGTGCTAAAGCACCTGTGGCCGGGCCTGTAGCTATTATTAAAGGGTTCTCAGGACTTAAAGGATCTACACCACCATCAACTAAATTCCATAGTATGTATGCTGCTAACCCACTACCACCTACGTACGTCTTAGCTAATGATTCCTTAAGCTCCTCAACCCAGTACTTACTCTTACTAAGGTCTACGTAGAGTATCTTACCCGTATAACCCCACTTAAGAGACATTTAAAGCACCTCTAACACAATACCTAACACATTGAGGGTTACCACTACATAAATCACATTTATACGGTTTACCACTAACTACTATAGCACTGTTAGGACATACATTAACACATGATAAACAACTACTACATCTACTGTAGTCTATCAGTACTATACCTCCATCACCTCTATATATAGCTCCTGTAGGACATGAATTAACACATAAACCGCATTGAGTACATACTCTAAAACCCTCTAAATAACCTAACTCGTAATTATAGTTAATCTTTATGAGTGATTCCTTAGGGTTAAACCTCCTAAACTTAGTGAAACTACATATTAACTCACATACCGAGCAACCAGTACATAGTTTAGGATTTACGCTTACGTACTTACTCTGTATGCCCAACCAACAACCCTCCTCTCAACAACACTTAACACCTTAGATAACGTGAATGTAATTAAAGCTAATAGTATTAAGCATGAGAATGCTAACGCAGTATCAAGTCTTGAAGTTGATGATAGTATGACGTAACCTAAACCACTATCTGAAGCTACCATCTCAGCAATCACAGTACCTACGAATGAACTTGTTAAACCCATATGTAGTGAGCTTAGGAAGTAAGGCATTGCTCTAGGTATACCTACCTTAATAAGTATTTGAGTTTTAGTAGCTCCGAAAGACATTAACAACTCCCATAACTCCTTCTCAATAGTTACCATAGCAGTTAATGTAGGGACTAATACTGGGAAGAAAGCTATGAGGAAAGCTGTTAATATCTTAGGCATAGAACCTAGACCAAACCATAGAGCTAGTAACGGTACTAGAGCAGCTCTAGGTATTGCGTTAAACCCAGTTATTAATGGGTATACAGTATCTCTAACAGCTTCACTATAAGCTAGTGGTAAGCTAATAGTTAGTGAGAACATAGCTGCTAACGCTAAACCTACTAACGCATGTATGGAGGTATCTAATAGATTACGTAGTAGGTAGTTAGAGTACTTAATAGTTGTTGAGATTATTGACGTAGGTGTTGGTAGTATGTATTGAGGTATGTTGAGTAAATCAACTACTAACTCCCAAACTATACAGATGGTTATCAGGACTACTAACGAGTTAAGGGTTCTAGACCTACTTAACCTCAACCTAATCACCTAATAACCCCCTCACCCTCACCACGTAATCGTTAAACTCCTTAGTATACTGTAGTTTAAGGTCCCTAGGCCTCTTAAAACCTACCCTAACCTCAGCTCTAACCCTACCCGGCCTACCACCAATAACAACAACTCTATCAGATAGTAGTACTGCCTCCCTAACATCATGAGTTACTAATACTGTGGTACATCCCTCATGAGAGATCACATCCTGTAGTAACATCCACATCTCCTCCCTAGTGATAGCGTCTAAAGCACTGAATGGTTCGTCAAGGAGTAGTAGTGATGGTTTATGTATTAATGCTCTACATAGAGCTACCCTCTGCTGCATACCACCTGATAACTCCCACGGATAACTACTCTCAAAACCCTTAAGACCTACCTTCTCAATAAGTTCTAAAGCCCTACTCAAATACTTACTAACATCCTCACCTAAGACCTCAATAGGTAGTAGTATGTTCTTAATAACAGTCCTCCAAGGCAGTAGTAGAGGTGATTGGAAGAGTACACCGACTCTGAAGGAATTACCGTTTAATTTATGATTATTAAAAATTATCTCCCCTTTAGCAGGTCTTATAAGACCTGCAAGTACTTTAAGTAGTGTTGTCTTCCCACTCCCACTCTTACCTACAATACCTACGACCTCACCTTGATATATATCTAGATCTACATCTGTAATAGCTACTAAACCACCGTTCCTATGACCGTCATACCTAACAGCTATATTACGTAGTCTTACTAGAGGTTCCATCAGCCCCACTTACGGAAGTCTAAAATCTAGAGGTGGTAGGTAGTTTAAATCTACTACCTCATTTAGTGACGGCCTCCTCTCTAAACCGAATGTCTTAACTATAACATCTATATTCTTATCAATTACTGAAGGATCTACATATCCGAAGCCGTACTTATCAGTAACACCTTTAACGTTAATTATCTCTAAAGCCATTAACAACCTCTGCTTCTCAACATCTTTATTGAGTGTCGGATCCCTCTGAAGTAATATACTTATAGCTTCGTCAGGGTTAGCTATAGAGTACTTAATACCCCTTATAACAGCTCTTAAGAACTTCTTAACAGCTTCTGGATTCTTCTTAAGGAAGTCTTCATTAACTACTATACCGTTACCAACTAACGGTAGGTAATCACCGTATTTGAAAACCTTAATATCATCTTTAGATATGTTCAACGCTAGTAAGTTCAACACTACTGTGTAGTAGAATCCTGTAACTGCATCTACATCACCTCTAGCTAACATAGGCTCACGTAGAGGTACGTCCATAGTAACCCAATTAACCTTACTTAAGTCAATACCTGTGACGTTAGCGTATGCTGGGAACACCCTCCTAGCAGCATCACCTGCAGGAGCACCTAACCTCTTACCCTCAAGGTCTTTAGGTACTTCAATACCTCTACCCTTAAGAGTTACTACACTTAAAGGTGAGGTTACGTGGATTATAGCTACTGCCTTAACCTTAGCGTCCGGATTCCTAGACTTAAACTCTATTAATGAGTTAATATCACCGAAACCTATATCGAATAATCCTGCAGCTACATCACTTATCACCTTAGCAGACCCGTAACCCCTATCAATACTTACTGATAAGCCCTCCTCAGCGAAGAAGCCTTTATATAGTGCTACTAGGAATGGTGCTTGAGGTCCTTGATAAGCCCAATCAAGTGTGAATTTAATAAACATAGTAGTTGTTTGGGGGGTAGGTTTTAAATACCATCCGAGGCTGAAACCAATAACAATACCTACGACTAGACCTAGAGCTAATAACTTAATACCTGAAGACCTACCTAAACTCATAACTATCACTACTATATCATAGACATGTAAATTTATAAGCTTACCTCACAATCAATCTACGTATACATTTACATAGTCATGTAAATTAGAGTTCATTTACCTTACTACGTTAAGTAGTTAGAGGTTATGAGGACTTGGAGGTTGAGGTAACTTCAAATACTTCTAAGGCGTTAGCACTAGCTAATATATTAGTAAACGGTATTGAGTCATTAATCTTCGACTGTAGCTGTAGTGATGCGTATATAGATGTTGAGTTCTCCTCATTAGAAGACCTACTAGGTAGTGATATTAATGTGAACTTAAGTGATTGTGAGTATAGACCTGATAAGTACTTTGAATTAGATGATTTAGTTGATTACGGATTAGTTAATAGTGTTAACGTTTCCTTAGGTAGTTCAGGTACTAACTATAAAGTACTATATGACGAGGCTATAAAGACTACTTTGAAGTGGGCTATACCCTACATGAAGTTAACCTCCTTAAAGACTAGGAGATCAGGTATTGAGTATATGTTGATAGTTTTAAGGGATGGGAAGGCTGAAGTCCTGGAGGGGGAGGTAGATAGGGTTGTGATCCCTGAAGTAAATGCTGTAGTAACAGTACATACACACAGTACTTTATGCATCCCATCAACTACTGATATGAAGTCATTAACAAACCTATTAATTGATGGTGGTTTAGGGTTTGGGATAGTATCACCTACATGCTACCTACTAATATTTAGAGTAGGTCCGTTCACTGAGGAAGACTTAATAACCCTTAAAAACCTCATCACCCCTGAAGACTTAATAGTATATCCTAGGAAGTACTTAAGTAATGATTTAATAGTTATTACAGGTTATTAATCTTATTAGTTAGTTTTAGTATGTAGTTAAGGTGTGAGGTTATGTTCCAAACATTTGACCTACGTAGTTATTACAGGTTATTACATCCAAGACCTACAGTTGTGATAACATCTAATTGTAGGGATGGGAGGGTAAACGCTATGGCTTGTTCATGGTTTACACCAGTATCTGAAGACCCACCTACAGTCCTCATAGTATTAGATGTTGAGTCCTACACAGCTGAATGTATTGATTGGTGTGGTGAGTTCGTAATGAATGTACTACCTGCAGAACTACTTAATAAGATATGGGTTGCTGGTTCAGTATCAGGTCGTGAAGTAGATAAGATTAAGGCTATGGGTGTTAATTTAGTGAAGTGTAGGAAGTTAGGTACTTACGCTATTGAGGAGTCTGTAGCGGTTGTAGAAGCTCAAGTAATTAATAAGTTAGAAGCAAGTGGTTCTAAGGTATTTATAGGTAAGGTAGTTGATGCTTATGTTAAGGAAGGAGTTGTAGGTAGGTATGGTTGGGACTTAAGTAAGGTCTCACTACCATTACATAATTGGGGTAGGTCATTCTACATATTAGATAGGGGGACTAAATACACTTACGTAAAGTGAGTGTATATTTATGAACGTAGTAGTTACTAGAGCTTCATCAGGTATTGGGGAAACACTAGTTACTAGAGCTATAGTTAAAGCTATTGAGGAGGATGAGAGAGATCTACGTATCACGCTATCTAAAGATTTAAAAACACTTGATCCTAAACTAATACCTTTCTCCTAACACTTAGTAAGCTCCTAATACATTCTTTAGCAATAAGGCTGAAGAGATCTAAAATTCTAATATATTAATTTAGAAATAAAGACTTAGTAATTAAGTTTAAAAACTATAACATTTTTGTAAATTTATAATCATCAAAAACTTATTAATTTAGTATTCATAACTATAGATGAAGGTGATCTCAGTGTCTGAGATCCCTTCTTCTTACTTACAGAGACCTAAGGGCTTTGCTGGAGAGAGACCAATACCTAAACCACCTGCTGGTGCTGAGACTCTACGCGGCGTTCTCGCTATGTTAGGTCCTGCATACATTATGGCTGCTATGGAGGTAGGTAGTGGTGAGTTAGTATTTAGTGCTCAAGCAGGTGCTAGGGTAGGCTTAATACTTGCTTGGACCTTACTACTAAGCGCTATATTTAAGACTACTAATAATGAGTTCGCAATAAGGTATGTCATGGCTACTGGAGAATCACCTGTAATGATGTACCAACGTATTCATCCAGTGTTCTGCACTTTTTACTGGGTAATACAGTTAATAGTTAGGCATTACATGTTTTGGCCAGCAGGTGCTGCATTAACTATGGCTGGTATAATTATTGAAGGTTATGGTGTTAAAGGTATTGACCCAGTAATTATAGGGTTATTGCTCTATGCGATAATACTCCCATTACTTCTAATTGCTAAGAAAGCATACGAAGTTGTAGAGAAAGCATGTATGGTTATGGTAGTTACGATGTTTATAAGTATGTTAATAATAGGTGCTTTAGTATCTACGCCTGAGAGAATTGCTGAGTTATTCATAGGACTCTTCAGCTTCGGAGTAATACCTGCAGGTACTGCAGATATAGCTATTAGACTATTAGCATGGGCTTTTGGAGGAGGTCCTGAGGAATCCTTAAAGTACGGAATATATGTTAGAGAGAAGGGCTACGGTATGGCTAGTGAAGTACCTAAGCTAGTGAGGAAATCAGGTAGTATGGAGGAGCCAGTAATAATTGGTTGGAAACCCTCTACAGACCCTGAAAGTATACGTAGGTGGAGGATATGGTTAAAAATTGCTCAGACAGATCTGTGGGGTATTTACCTACCGATGGGTTTAATAGGTTCATTAATATTTATGTACTGTGCTACATGGTTATTAAAACCAGCTGGTCTAGTACCTGCAGGCTATAAATTAGCTGTAGTCCAAGCCGAATTCTTCAGAAGGTTCTTTGGTGAGTTTGGAGCTATGGTCTATCTATTCTTAGCTATGGTTGTTTTATGGAGTACTGCTGTAGGTAATATGGACTCCTATAACAGGATAGTAGCTAGTGCTTTAAGGGTTAACTTCCCGTTCCTTAGGAAGGTATCTGAGTATAAGCTCTGGTCTATCCTTGTAGTACTGTATTTCCTCTTAATGATACCTGCGATGGTTGGTGTTAAACAACCTGAGATACTACTACTCATAGATATATACTTATCAGTACTGCTTATGGCCTTAGCATTTATAGTACCTTTCATAGCTAACATACTTTGGGTTCCTAAACAATTAAGGCCTCACCCAATAAAGTTTGTGATATTAGCAGGCGGTATAGCATTTTACCTGTACTTCGCGATTCTGATACTTATGGGGGTAGCACGTCCGTAAGGCATGTATTATGTATGTTAAACCTAAACCTTTTTCCTAAGTCTCTAAACATTAAAATTATGTTTAACCTAATTTACTAGGTGGTAATTTGAGCTATAAATCTAAGATATTCATAGGTCTCTCATTAATACCTCTAACACCATTAGCTGTCTTATATCTATCGTCACTAGTTGATGCAGAGTATGTAGCACCACTTATAACTTACTTCATATGTATACTCTTGTTCATCTATATATACCATCAACTAGTTATGTCAGGCATTATATTTAGAATCCCTATACCGCTAATCAGTACTTCAGCTTCAGAGATTTTTAAGTTCTTCATGAGAACCGGAATCCTCTGGCTCATCTTTCTCCCAACATCAAGGATCTTAGGAGACCTTGTTAAGTGGTTCATAACTGGAGAGTACGTGGAAGCTGCTGGAGGGAGTTATCTAATATATATACTTCAGTTAATGGCTATAGGTTTTGGAGCTGGCTCATTCCTATCAATACTTTACGTACAAATACTTAAGAGTAAGACCTCTAAAGGTGGGAGACGTAAACGAAGAAAGTAAAATGTTAAAGACAATCTAAACACTCTAGCTAATAGAAGGAGCTTTGAAGGATTGGACATATTTATGAATCTTGAAGCTTATGAACTCCCAGTATATGAGGTCAGAATATATCGTAGACTTAGAAGAGTTTAAGATCTGTTAAGAATTATAACTGATGTAACAGCCCTAAAGTCTTTTAAGGAAGTTTCTTCAGAGACTCATAAATGGTGTTTGAGTTCATGAGTGTGTTGAAGGGGTTTGATAAGGCTTGGCAGGGTAAGCAAGATACTATTAGTGATAGGTTTAAGAGGGCTTTAGGTAGGGAGAAGCCTTTAAGGTATAGGATAGCTATGGCTTCATATAAGATTAGGTCTATGGTTAGTAGGATTGAGGTATTCATTGAGAGGATGAAGGAGAGGGATAGGATATTATTTGAGAGAGTTGTTGATGCGTTAATGGTTAAGGATACTGCTAGAGCTACTATGTATGCTAATGAGGTTGCTGAGCTTAGGAAGGTTGTTAAGCAGTTACTAACTGTTCAGATAGCTCTTGAGCAGATAACCCTTAGGTTAGAGACAGTACAGGAGATTGGGGATGTGATGGTTACTTTAGGACCGGTAGTAGGTATAGTTAAGGAGCTTAGGTCTACGTTGAGAGGGTTACTACCTGAGATAGGTATTGAGTTAGCTGAGGTTGAGGATATGCTTAGGGATACTGTATTAGAGGCTGGTGAGGTGTTAGGCGGTGGTGGTTACGATGTCATAGCATCACCTGAGGCTAGGAAGATCTTACAGGAAGCTCAGATAGTTGCTGAGCAGAAGATGAAGGAGAAGTTCCCGGAGTTACCGTCAATACCTACAGCACCATCTGAAGTTAAATCAGCTGAAGCACAACACTAACACGTGACTTCCGTAGGCTAATACATTATTTTTATGTATTAGAAATTCTGTTTTATTTTTAATACTTACTACTGAGTTTTATAGTAGGTGTAGTTATTGGAGTTTAACTTAGTAGTTATTCACGAACCAGGTATTGATAACTATAGCTGGGTACGTAACTACGTAAGACAGTTACTTGGGGATAGGGTTGAGTACGTAAGTTCATACCAATCAGTAATACTGTATAGGGTTGACGACCCCCGTAACGCTGTTAAGACTATTAAGGAGTCCTTAGCTGGTAGGTCAACACCTATAATTAAGGTGATCCCTGTAGACTACGTAGTAGACCCTGATATTACTAAAGTATCTGAGGTTGTTAAGGAATTAGCTAGTAAGATCCCACCTAACGAGACCTTCAGAATAACTTTAGAGGGACATCTATACAGAACTGATGAGGAGGGCTTCATGAATGAGTTAAGTACTTTAGAGAGTATTAGAGAGATTGCTAAGTATGTTGATAGACCAGTAGATCTAGAGAATCCTCAATGGGTGATATATGTTAGAGTTTTTAGATACCATAGGATCATGAAGAAAGCTATAGTTTCACTACTTAAACCTGAAGACCTTAAGAGGTTGTAGTACTTGAAGATCTTCGGGACTTCAGGTATTAGGGGTATCTACCCGAATGAGGTAACACCTGAGTTAATGCTTAAGTTAGGACTTACGTTAGCTTACTACCTAGGTAGTAAGGGGGACTTCCTAGTAGGTGGTGATTGTAGGTTAACAACTCAAGTACTTAAGATGGCGTTGACCTCAGGGTTAATAGCTGGCGGTGTTAACGTCTTCGACTCTGGCTTAATACCGTTACCAGTACTTACCTACGGTATAGTTAAGTACTCATTAAGTGGTGGTGCTTACATAACAGCTAGTCACAACCCTCCAGAACATAATGGTGTTAAGATATTCGACTGTAGAGGTCTTGAGTTAAGTAGTGAGGATGAGGAAGTTATTGAGGGGTTAATTAGTGAGGGTAAGTTCAACTACGTTAGTTGGTCTTCAGTAGGTAGGTACTCAGAGTTATCAGGTGTTATAGATGATTACTTAGATGACTTAAGTAGTAGGTTAATGCCTAAGGAATTTCGTAGAAGGGTTAGAGTTATTGTAGATACAGCTAATTGTGTTACGTCCTTAGTAACTCCTAAACTACTAACTAACTTAGGGTGTGAGGTAATAACAATTAACTCAAGTATTGATGGTAGATTCCCTGGGAGGGAACCTGAACCTAGACCTGACGTACTCCAACCATATTTAAGAGCTGTTAAGGAGTTAAACGTAGATTTATTCTTAGCTCATGATGGTGATGGTGATAGGTTAGCTGTTATAGAACCTAGTGAAGGTTTTATAAAACAGGATAGGTTAATAGCTTTAATGTTTAAGTATAAACTCATGGAGAGGTCTGGTAAGGTAGTTGCATCCGTAGACTGCGGTAATGCTGTTAAGGAAGTTGTTAGTAGGTTTAATGGTGAGTTAATCATTAGTAAGTTAGGTAAGATTCATGAAACCTTAATTAGGAGTAATGCGTTAATAGCTGCAGAGCCTTGGAAACTTATAGATCCTTCATGGGGTTACTGGATAGACTCTATATATCAGGCAGGACTGATAGTTAAGATCATGGTTGAGGAGGGTAAGACCTTAAGAGAGTTATTAAGTGATATACCTAACTACCCACAAGCAAGGTACTCTATCAAAGTACCTCAAGAGGTTAAGTTAGGACTTTACCAACACTTAAGAGATTACTTAATAAATAACTTACCAGGTAATGCTGAGGTATTAAGTATTGATGGGTTGAGAGTAGATTATGAGGACTCATCATGGGTTTTAGTAAGACCTAGTGGTACTGAGGCTAAGGTAAGGATTTACGCTGAAGCTAGGGATTTAAGTAGGCTTAAGGAAGTAGTTAGTAACTTACTTAACGTATGTAGGGAGTATTTAAAGGTTCGAGGAATTGAATTAAGTTTTGACGGTGCACTCATACCCTAAGTATCAAGTATTTAGAGTTCCTACCCTCACTCCTCAAGATACTTAAAGCTTTAGCAGCTAATTCAAAAGCCTTCCTAGGTATTTCTGAAATACCCACACCCACCTTAACATCACTGTCTACAGACTCCTTAATAACTTCATCTAAGTACTTAAGACTAGTTACTACTACGAGGTTATCACCGCCTAAGTACTGAAGTACTGCCTTACCCATAAACCTACGAGCTAATGTAGTGACTATGTTTAAGACCTCAACATATGGTCTGTAGTAACCCTCACTAACAGACCTTAAGGTGAAGTTGTTTAAGTCTATATGAGCTACACAGACCTCAGTAGAAGTACAGTCACTTACGTTGAGACCATTAATTAATACCTCATGTGGGAGTCCGCAGTAACTATCTACTTTAGCGTTGATTTGGGGGAATTTCCTTAGAAGTCCTTCTAAACCCTTAACTACGTCGTTAATAGGTATACTACGTGGTAGTATAGCTACTTGGACATCATATCTTAGAGGTAGTACGAAGCCGTTGAAGTCCTTAACATATGATTGGATATCTGAGTATATCCTAGACTGTACTACCTGAACTACCCACTCCCTATCAAATCCTAAGGATTCTATCCACTCCCTATAATTAACTAACCTTATAACTACTGTATACACCAACTAGATTCACTCTATGAATACTGTACCTTCAGGTAGAGCCTTACCCTCTAACTCCTTAACCCTCCTAACCATCTTAACAGCTGCTTCAACAGCTCTCCTAGCGTAGTCCTCAACCCTCTCTAACGCCTGCATCCTCGAAGCTCCAGGACCTATAATACCTAGAGTTACTGGTTTCCCGTACTGTACTGCTAAGTCCATGATCTTCCTAGCTGCTTGATGAGCTACTACCTCATCATGTTTTGTCTCACCCTGGATTACAGCACCTAAAGTTACTACAGCATCTACATCATCCCTACTCACTAACTTACTAACAGCTAATGGTATCTCGAATGAGCCGGGGACTTTAAACACGTATACTACCTTAGCACCTAGGAAGCTTGCGTGGTTTAGAGCTTTCTGAAGCATTAAGTACGTTACATCGTAGTTGAACTCAGCAACCACTATAGCTAGTCTAACCCCACCCTCACTACTCAATAAAGATCCCTGAATAACTTAACATACTACTTTAAATAATTTGCTAGTCTATATCCTTACTAAGGACTAACAACTTCGGAGGGTCTAACACTATGTATGTAGAGGTAGTAAGTACTCAAGCTGTCGTAGGGTCTACTACGAAGTTCTACGTAGGTTTAGACTTAGCAGCTCTTGAGAGTAGATGTAGTGGTTATGCAGTGATAGTATGTAGTGATGTATGTGTTTTAAAAGTCTTTAAATGCTTATACAGTGATGATGAGATATTAGATGAGGTTCTAAGGCTAGGTAGGTCTGAGGAGGTCGTAGTATCTGTGGACGCACCCTTCAGTATAGGTAGTGGTATGAGAGATGTTGATAGGAAGATGTTAGCTATGGGTTTTAAGGTATTCCCACCAGGTTTCTCACATATGAGGAGACTTACTGCGAGGGCTGAGAAACTAGTTCATGAACTCATATCTAATGGTTTAAGTAGGGTGTATGAGACTCACCCTAGGAGTGCTTTATTAAGTAGTAGGTGTAGTTCTGTGGAGGAGGTCTTAAGTAGGTTAGGGGTAATCTTAAATACTAACTTAAGTTCTTTAAGGAAGGATGTGAGGGATGCTATCATAGCTGCTACAGTATCTTACTGTATAGATAATAACTGCTGTGTAGTTGTTGAAGGTGTTGACGGACGTATCATACTCTTAAACAACATATGTAGTAATCGTTAATACCTTATGCTTAAGTACTTTAGTGGTTACTATGACTGATGAGTTGATACTTAACTTCGACTTAGGATTCGTAGGTGATGACCTCGAACTTTGGGGTGAGGGACTACATCTAATTATTAGGGATGGGGTTATAGAAGGGATTAGTAGGGGGAAGGCTTCAGGGGATAACGTCATAAACTTCAGTAATACGTTAGTAATGCCTCCACTAGCAAACCTACATACCCACATCTTAGACTACGTATACCCGGAAATCGGTTGGGATTTAGATATAGATAGCTTAGTTGGTGAACCCTACAGTGTTAAGTACTTAATGTTGAGTAGGACATCTAGAGATACTCTTAAGGAAGTTATTAATAGATTCTTAAGACATAGCTGGGGTTACGGTGTTGGTGTTATAGTAGAGTTTAGGGAGGGAGGTCTAACTAATACGTTATTAGATTACGGGTTAAGACCTAAGACCCACCTAGTCTTCGGGATGCCTGTAGGTGGTGATATGATTAACGAGGTTAGGATTATGAGTAGGTATGTTGATGGTGTAGGTATATCATCACCTCTATACTTCAGTTATGAAGTCCTTAAGGACTTAGGAAGTGTTGTTAGTGGTTTAGGTCTTCAGATACATACACATATATCTGAGGTTGAGGAAACCTACGTTGAGGGAGACCTGAACCACTTAATTAAGTGTTTAAGACCTAACGCAGTAGTTCATGGAGTCTTCCTAAGACGTCCTGAACTTGAGTTACTTAAGGAGTTAGGCATCCCACTCATACTATGTTTAAGGTCTAATCAGTGGTTTGTAGGTAGGTTACCAGACTTAAAACTAATTTATGAGGTAGGTCTTGAGGTTGGGTTAGGTACTGATAATGCTTCATGGGTTAAAGGTGATTTATGGCGTGATTTAGACTTACTAACTAGTTTACTGAGGGTTAGAGGTGTTTTAAACCCTAAGTGGGTTTTAAGAGTTGCTACTAACTCATCAGTAGTTGGTATAGATACTAAATTACGTGAGGGTAGTAAGTTAAACATACTAGTTCTTAATATTGAGAACACGTCTATAAAGTACGCTAGAGATAAATACTTAGCAGTAGTTAAGAGAGGTGGTCCTGAAGGTGTTGAGGTGTTAATCACTGATGGAGTCATCAGATACTGTTCTGATAGGTATGAGGCCGTATGTGATAATCTACGTAACTTCCTCAGTCGACGGTAAGTTAGCCTCAGTTACCGGTTACTCAAGATTTAGCTGTAGGTATGACTTAGTAAGACTACATAGTCTGAGGGCTGTAGTAGATGCTGTATTAGTAGGTGCTAACACTGTAGTTCGTGACGACCCACTACTAACTGTTAGGTACGTAGCTGGTAGGAACCCTACTAGAGTAGTTGTTGATGGACGTTTAAGAACCCCTCTAAATTCTAGGTTAGTTACTGATAAGTCTGCTAAGACTATAATCTTCACATCAAGTAACGTACCTAAGGATAAAGTAGTTAAGTTGTTGAGTATGGGTGTTGATGTAGTACTACTTGATTGTAGAGGTTATGAATTACCTATAAGTGAAGTACTTCATGAACTACTCTTAAGAGGTGTTAAGTTATTATTAGTTGAGGGTGGTGGGGATACTATATGGGGTTTCGTAAAGTATGACTTATTCGATGAGTTTAGAATTACCTTATCACCATACATAGTAGGTGGGAGAAACGCTACACCAGTAGTTGGTGGTGAGGGGTTCACTACCTACTTAGACTTTAGGAAGTTAGTACTTAAGGATGTTAAAGTATGTGAGTGTGGTAATGAAGTACATATAGCATATCATAGGAAGTTACCTAAGTTTTAAGATGTTAAGATAATATTATATACCTTATAAGGATTTACTAGGGGATGGTTAAGTATGTGTAGGACTAAGATAATAGCTTCGTTAGGTCCTTCATCATCAACACTAGACACTATACTTAACCTATGTAGGGAGGGGGTAGTAGGTTTCAGGATTAACTTCGCACACGGTGATGAATCTGTATGGGGGCCTACAGTCGATAACATCCTTAAGGTTGAGGGCCTGATAGGTAGGCCTTTAGCGTTGATAGGAGACCTTAGAGGTCCTTCAATAAGGTTAGGTGATCTAGACCAACAACTACTTCTTAAGAAGGGTGAGACAGCTAAACTAATACTGAGTGGTAAGGGTTCTGCTGAGAAGAGGGAGGTACCACTACCTGTTAAGGAGGTTTACGATAAGCTTGAGGTAGGTGATACTATATTAATGAGTGATGGTAGGGTTAGGTTGAAGGTTACTGACGTATTCAGAGATTATATTGAGGTTACTGCGTTGACTGATGCTGCCATAAGTTCTAGGAAGGCGTTAGTAGTTGCTAATAAGGAGTTTAACCTACCATTACTACAGGAGAAGGACTTAGCAGACCTTAACTTCGCATTAAGACGTAACTTCAACTACATAGGGTTGAGTTATGTTAGGAGGGGGTTGGATGTGAAGATAGTTAAGGATATTATTAGGAGGTCAGGTAATGATAAGGTTAAGATCATTGCTAAGATTGAGACTAAATCAGCTGTTGAGAACCTGGACGAGATTATAGAAGCCTCAGATGCTGTCTTAGTGGCTAGAGGGGATTTAGGTATGAATTTCGGGCTTGAGGAAATACCCTACCTTCAGAAGAAGATAATTAGGAGGTCTTTAGAGTTAGGGAAGCCTGTGATAGTAGCTACACAGTTACTTGAGTCTATGATTGAGAATCCAGTACCTACTAGAGCTGAGGTAGTTGATGTGAGTACAGCTGTTAGTGAAGGTGTTGATGCTTTAATGCTTACTGGTGAGACTGCTGTGGGTAGGTACCCAGTAGAAGCTGTTAGGTGGTTGAGGAGGGTTGTAGAGACTACTGAGGAGAAGTTAAGTATTAGTAAGTTTAGGGATGTAAACGGATTAAACGCTAGATTCGCTAAAGGAGTTACTGAACTTGCTGAGGATATAAACGCTAAGTTAGTAGTCTTCAGTATGTTTGGGAATACTGCACGTATGATTTCTCTCTTAAGACCTACAGTAGATTTCTACGTAGGGACTCCAGACATACATATAGCTAGGTCTTTAGTGATTCTATGGGGTGTGAGGATATATCAAGTAGATGCTTCAGATTATGATGAAGGTCTTGAGAAGACCTACGAATTACTTAAGAGTAGGGATGAGATCAGATTAGGTGACTTAGTAATACTTGCTTACGGACTTAAAGACTACGAACAGACTATAAAACTACGTAGAGTTAGTTAATACGTACTAACTCACTTCTTAAAGTTACACGACCCTACAGCTCCTAGTAACTTAACATACTTCATAGTGTTAAGGGAGGTAAACTAAAGCAGTTGTTAACCATAACTGAAACAACATATCCTCACCTGACGATGGTGTTAGATATATACGCCGTAGGTGTTTAACGTTTCAACAACTTTATTTAAAGCATTTACTATGTCTTCAGGGGAAATCCCTGATGATTTAAAGACATACCGTCCGAAGACTTCTGAGATTAGGGAACGCTTACTACTTAGTAATTCCTTAAGTTCGTAACCGATTATTTCCTTCTCTATAATGGGTAAGGAATTCGTAGGCTGTATGAAGAAATCACCTGAGATTACGATGTTCCTTAACCTCCCACCTTCTAACTCAACTATTAATCTGATGGTCTTACTACTCCTGTAATCTACGTAAGCTATGTAATGTCCTTCTCTTATCTTAACAACCCTCTGCCCCGGAACATACCTCATCATTAAGTACTCCTTACCAAGTAAGTCACCGTAAAGCCATTCACGACTTGACATATACTGCTTCACCGTATTTAACTCTGATAATTCCTCAGGGGTTAGGTAGGACTCAACTAAATCTACGTTTAACTCGCTTTCGAAGGTTTCTTTAAGTTTCTTAACTACTTCTTCCCTACTTGGGATATAACCTAACTCATTCTTTAAACTCGTCACCCACTCCTTCATCGACCTAGCTAACTTATCACGTAGTTTGACGTCAGGTACCCTCAGTACTTTAGATGCTTCCTCAGCGTTGAAGTCCATTATAACATTACCTATGAGAACCATAGAGTTATGTAGTTTAGCAGCTCCATTACCAGATGCTTTCCTACCGTTGATTACCACATCATTAACTGGTTTATACGTTGCTGGTAGTCCATAACTTCTGTAGAACTTAACGACTGGTTTAAGTAGTTCTCTGAAGAAGTCCTCAATGTTTAACTTCGCTAACGGGTCCTCATCCCTAATGATTATATGGTAGAACTGCTGCCACTCATCTAGATAGACAGTCCCACCCCCTACCTGCCTCCGGATTATGGGTATATTCCTAGAGGTACAGTACTCCACATCAACTTCAAGTTCTACCACTTGGTGAACTCCTACACATACGTAGGGGTGTGAGGGGTAGCAGAAAACTACGGTGTTAGGTGTTAAACCCCTCCCAACAGATGATGCGATAGCTTCGTAAACCCCTTGGATAGTGTAACCGTCACAACTACCTAAGTTTAACAACCTCCACTTGCTCAAGACCTACACCATCACATACAATCGTAGTACATACTTCGGAGCACTCATACATGATAGTTTAATATCTCTAATCCTAATAACGTTATATGGTAACTACTATGTCACACTCTTTAAGAATAGCTATAGTGAATAGTAAGACATTCGGATTCTACTCAAACGTTATTGAAGAGTTGAAGAGTTTTGCTGAAGTTGATAGGTTTGAAGTCCCGAAGGATTTAAGTGGTTCTCAGCTAGCCTTAACACTCAACAACTACGATATAGTTATTGCTAGTGTTACCCCTAAATACGATGAGGAGTTCTTCAAGAATAACTTAAGGGTTAAGATGATTGCTAGGCATGGGATAGGTGTTGATAACGTAGATATAGACTCAGCAACTAAGTATGGAGTAGTAGTTACTAGAGTCCCTGGCTACGTTGAACGTAATGCTGTTGCTGAACATGCAGTTACGTTGATGTTAACTGCTTTAAGAGATGTTGTTAAGGCTCATGAGAAGGTAGTTACTGGTGGATGGGGTGAGAGGGGTAAGTTCGTATGTCATGAGTTGAAGTACTTAACCGTGGGTTTGATAGGTATTGGTAATATAGGTTCTAGAGTTGCTGAGATAATTACTAGGGGTTTCGGTAGTAGGGTTATTGCTTACGACCCATACGTACCTAAGGAGAGGGCTAAGGAATTAGGTGTTGAGTTAGTTGATCTAGATACTTTACTGAAGGAATCAGATATAATATCTATACATACACCACTAACTAATGAAACCTACCACCTCTTAAACTATGAGAGGTTTAGTAAGATGAAGAAGGGTGTTATAATAGTTAATACAGCTAGAGGTGAGGTCATAGATACTGAAGCATTAGTTAAAGCTCTTAAGGAAGGTATTGTAGGTAGGGTTGCTTTAGATGTAATTGAGGGTGAACCTATAGGTGCTGACCACCCACTCTTAAGATTCGATAACGTCATAATAACACCTCATATAGCTGCATTCACGTTCGAAGGTCTTAGAGGTATGGATGAATCAGTACTTAAGTCTATTAAGGACTTTGTAGGAGGTCGAGTACCTGAAGGTATAGTTAATAAGGAGGTTTATGAGAGAGGTTTAAGACGTTAATGAATATATAGGTGGTTTTAATGGTTAAGATAAAATATGTGAGGGCATACCCACTAGCTGTTGAGAGACCTGGATTAAGTATTGATAGACCTGATCATTACTTACCTTATTGGAAGGAGTTAAGTACTGCTGGTATTAGGGGTAAGTACTATATGTTATTAGTTGAGGTTGGGAGTGATGATGGTTTAGTCGGTTGGGGTGAGTCATTAGTTCGTGAAGTCCCTACAGCACATGCTGAAATTGTTGAGAAGTTATTAAAACCTATAATTATTGGTCAGGACCCACTAGCTATTGAGGAATTATGGCAGAGGATGTTTGCTTCATTAAAGACTAGAGGTCATTTCGGTGGTTACTTTATTGAGGCGTTATCAGGTGTTGATATAGCTTTATGGGACTTAGTTGGTAAGGTCTTAGGATTACCAGTACATAGATTATTGAGGGGTCCTACTATGGATAAGATTAAAGCTTATGCATCATCAGTTTACTGGCATTATATGGATGAGTTATCACCTGAGTTAGTAGCTAAGGAAGTACTTAGACTTACTGAGTTAGGTTTTGATCAGGTTAAGATTAAGATAGGTATGGAGAAACTCGTTAAGGGAGGTCCTAAAGTAAGTGATATATTGAGAGCTGTTAGGGATTTAGTAGGTTTTAACGTTGATATTATGGTTGATGCTAATTCAGCATATAGTGTTAATGAAGCTGTTAGAGTTGGTAGGGTGTTAGAGAGGTATGAGGTTCTATGGTTTGAAGAACCATTACCGCCTAATAATATTGAGGGTTATGCAGAGTTAAGGAGGAAGTTAGATGTTATGATAGCTGGTGGTGAATCACTATTTACTAAATATCAGTTCCTTCAGTATGTTAGGAAGAGGGCTTTAGATGTACTACAACCTGATATAGCTAGGGTTGGGGGTATTACTGAGTTTATGAAGGTGGTGACTATTGCTGAGGCTGAAGGATTACTAGTAGCACCACATATAGGTCTTTCAGGTCCTGGATGTAGAGCTGCTACTATACAAACTTCAGCAGCAGTACCTAGGGAGGTATTCTTAAGCTATGAATATATGTATAAGAAGGATAATGCATTAGCTCAAGACCTACCTAAGAAACCTATTGAAGTATTTGGTAATGGCTATGTTGAAATCTGTAAGGAACCTGGAATATGTTTTGAACCTGATAGGGAACTCATTCAGAAATTCTTAATCAAATAGAACATAGTTTTAGTGGGACCGCAGGGATTTGAATCCCGGACCACAGAGGCTCCAAACATATGCCGGAGCTCACACCAGAGATATATAGCTGATATACCAAGTAAGCAGAAATGATATTCGGTAAATGCTGACAGGAAAGCTATTAGTTAAAAACACTATATACCACAGCATAGAATAATCTTAAACACCTATCTAACACCTTTTCAAGCATAGTCTACTAAGACGTAACGTACTCTAAGCTCATACTTAACCACAGCCAAACTATAGACATACATTTTACCATGAGCTCCAGGAGTTTTCTTAACAAGGCTAAAGATTTTCAATACTAAATCATGTAAGTTAAGAAACATGATGATCCGTATAACCATGGCTACCTAGGAAACTATCAGCATAATAGGGTAGAGACTATTGAAAGTTTTAAACTATTATGTGTAGATGTAGTATGACAGTGATTTAAAATGCCTTTCACAGTATTTCATCTTGGGCCTGCGCTAGCTCTTGGTTTACCACTTCGGAGGTATATCCACGTCCCCACGTTCATACTCGCCAATGTGCTTATAGATATAGAGCCTCTACTAGTACTAGCTCTAGATCTGAATTATTCGTTGCATGGGTATCTACACACCCTTCTCTTCGCATCTATGTTTGGAGCTGTTCTAGGCTACGCGATGTACTTGTTGGAGAAGGTTTTCAGACCACTGTATAGAGCTCTACATCTAATCCCTGCGAAACCTCTAAAAATAGAGTCGTTTATTGTAGCAGGAGTCTCAGGATCAATACTACACGTTCTTCTTGACTCATCACTATACCACGATATAAAGCCTTTCTACCCCATAGCTGTAAACCCTTTGCTAAACCCTAACCTGACGACAATATATAGCATCTGCATATTTACAGGGTTAATCGGTGTTGCATACTACATCTACCTATTACTATCTGAGAGAGGCAAACCGTTAATATCACGAATTCAGAGAAGCTAATACTAAGAAAAGTTTTGCAGTTCAGCACGTATACAACAGAATGTAGCATTTAAAATATGTTACAACCGCCCTGAAAAGAGCCCTCACTCTTTAGAGCGAGGAGAAGGTCGGAGATTCTACGTGCTAGACAACATAGTCGAACGCGAATGCATCCCCTTTACTGATTGCAAACATATTCGCAGTGCTGCTATGGATATGAGCAGTCTTGGGACTGCATAAAGGTCGTGCTATACAGCATTATCACAGCTGTGGGGTCTAGCATCTCTTGAGTATTCTATTGGTATTTCTAGTGTTTTATTTGTTGTAGCATCTACAAATACTGTGTTCCTTATTATTGATAGTAGCTCTGGTGGAACGCTATCCATATCGGTGATGCTCTCTAGGAAGCTAGTGAATTTGCTTTTACTTACGAACATTCTTGCTAGTTCTATCCCTGTTTCAGTATCAATACATGCGATTGGACTATCAGTAGGTCTCGGTTAGCAACTCTAAAGTTTTTGAGGAACTTCATCTCAACAACTTCTCTATCACTGATGCTTATATTTATAGCCTTCTTCTCCACGAGATCCTTAATCCAGAAGTGGGGTAGGTAGTTTGGATACCTAGCAATCAAGAACATTATTTTTGTTCATCTGTATTAGGCCTGAAGTAGCGTTTAGGATAACAGTACTCCGAGTACTCTGGGTACCAATAGCTGTAGATTACGGTAGGTCTTAGAACGTTATCCTTTTGGTAGATAGCTATAGCGTGGATTTCGTAGAAGAAGCCCTTAGAGTGTAGAGGGAATCGACCTACAGAAGTTGCATAAACAACTATGTGCGTCTCATTACCTATGACGATGTTGTAGTGCTTACCGGTATATATAACCTTTCTACGGATAAGACCTTCAGCAAAAGAAGTCCTGTTAAACACTAACACAGAACCAGGTTCTCAAATAGAATCACTCCTGAAGTTCTCCACAGCCCTACTACACATCTCTAGCAAGACGTTCAACTCCTTATCTTGTTGAGAAGGATAGTGGCTAAACCAGAACAAAACCATTAAAAACGTAACGACAAGCGAAGAGATTAGGAGTAGAGCCACAGCACGTTTAGTGAACACACTCCTACCTAACTTCTGTCCAACCTTTGCGATATCTCCCGACATAACTAAATCACTAGTAATGTATATGAACCTTCTTGATCACAACTTTTTAATATTCCTAATGTACTTGGACAGAGCTAGATGCGATTCTTAGTATACTTCCTAACCTAGTGACTACTGATTTTCTAGATTATGAACTAATGCAATAGCTTCAACATCTCAATGCTGGAGCAAATTCACTCATACAGCTTCTCAGAACCCCTGAAGTCTAGGTAGTGTGCTGATCTGCCTTCGAATTTTTACTATACACTCGATTTCACCGCCGAAACAGCTGTACACACCTTGGTGGAGGTGGATCTACCGGGACTTGAACCTGGGACCTCCAGCTCTGGGAGCTTGAGGTATACGAAGTGGGTTTTAAGGAGGTAGATGGAATTGATCTCTGCTAGGAAAGGTTTATTCCTCTGGAGTGTGTAGAGTATTGTGGTGAGTGGGCTTGTTAAAGGTGATCAGAGTAAAATATGAGAAAGGTGTTTTAAAACTGCTAGAGCCTGTAGAGCTTGAGGAAGGCGAGGAGCTGGTTATCTTTATACGTAAGCGTAGAGTAAGCGAGGTTCTTGAAAAATACGTCGGGATGTTTGGTAGGGCTAGCGTAGAGGAACTAAAGAAATATGAAGAAGAGGCTCAGGCACAGTGAACAAGATATTTATAGATACCAACATATTTTACAACATACTTTTTGAGACTAACCTCACCCAAGTAGCTCGAAAGTTATTAGAAGAATACGAAGAAAACTTATTCTATACAAGCTTAACGGTAGTAAACGAGCTACTCTACATATCTACAAGAAAATACTATCAAGCTGCACAAGAAATTAGCAAGTCTTACAGTCTACGAAGGCTGATAGCAAGTAAGGGTTATCCAGCACCTATAGTAAACGGTATACAAAGTCTATTAAAAGACCTTGAAGTAGAGGTTTTGATGGAAAACGTAGGCTATCAAGATATGATCGGAGTAGTTGATAGCCTTAAGCTACTGCCGAGTGACGCTATTATAGCATTAACATGTAAATACCATGGCATAGAAACCATCCTTACCTTTGACGAAGACTTTAAGCGAGTTCCATGGCTTAACGTACTTCCCTAGCCTGCATAGGTAATCAACCACGATACTATCTCAAGTTTATTTGCTATTAACATGTTCTATATATGGACATCGTCACAGACATTTCAAAGCCTGGTATAGCCAAAGACTGAATAACATTTCAAAGCCTCGGAACCTCAGACTCCAAAGGCTTGAGTACTAATAGAAACGTGTTTCAGTACTTGATGGAGTGTTAAAGCGTAGATTTACATCGTGATATACTCTACAAGCATCAAGCATGCAGAGTGAAATACAAAATCATATAGAATCAGAGAGCTGTAAGTCCATTAAAAAGCCTGTTAAAAAGATAAAGTGTAATCTACATCTATTTCAAACAGTTATAACTCTACTCTTCATTTAGCTTTTAGGGTCTTTTCAAGCTTCTTTAATGATAGCTTAGTGGAAGTTGTGGGAACGTATAGATCTCCAGACACTCAACATAGCGTCAATTACTAGTGTAACACCTCTTCAAGTCAGAGTAATGATTATAGTGAGCACTACTACTAAGTTGAGTCTACAGCTTTGACCTAGTCGTTGACATAGGTCAAGGGGATGGCCCGGTAAGGATACCTGTACATGTATTGATACACCAAATCAACTAGTACAAGTGAGAGGTTAGATATATGAGTTTATTTGGTGGGGCTGCAGGGATTTGAACCCCGAACCACGGGAGCTCCAGAGATATGCCAGAAACTACTTGGTAGGTATATAGCTGATATGCCACGTAGGCATAACTGATATTCAATCAACACTATCATAATAGCTATTAGCTGAAATACAATATGCCACAGCATATCCAATTATTAAAGAATAAGATTAATTTCGTAGGCATCGTGTGCTGGTAGGGTAAAACATATTAAGATAAGAAATCTAGTAAAGTAGATGAGGTGTTTGATAATGTTTAGAGCTATTAGAGCTAAGTATGAGAAAGGAGTGCTAAAGCCTTTGGAGCCTATAGAGCTTGAAGAAGGTGAGGAGGTTCTAATCAAAATTGAGAAGCTTGAGGATAGGAGGAAGATAGTTGATGAGTTCTATGGAAAACGAGGTTCTGCCCCCAAAGAGTTACTTGATGAATTCATGTTAGAGGCCGAGGCGCAATGATACTCCTAGATAGTAATGCCGTTGTATACTATCTTCACTGCGTTGAACCTTATGCTTCTAAAGTAAAACAGGTACTGATAGAAAGCAAAGATCTTGCAGTAACTCTTAGAATTGTCGATGAGATAATCTTCACCCTAGTAAGGCTTGAGGCTTGGAGAAGGCTTGGACTGAGGAAACTGGACGAACTACGGGACTACATAAGGAGGTATGGTCTAGAGGCGTTTAGCGATGCTATAAACGATGTTGAAGAGCTTATAGACAAGCTTGGGATACTGGTCCTAGAAGACAAGGGTAGCATCAAAGAGCTTACAGAGACCGTGAGAAAGTATAGCCTCCTACCGGGAGACGCTCTGATTGTAGTAACGGCTAAACACTACGACATAGACACCATACTTACATTCGACGAAGACTTTAAGAGAGTCCCGTGGTTCAAAGTAATCCCTTAAACCTACTTAAGATTTCACTATTATATTACCATCAATATGTTGTCCAGTAACGTATGAACTAAAACCAAGTATCATTTCTATTGATACCTGGATAACAGCACATTGAACTCGTCATGATTCACGAATCGTGTCGTGCTTTAGGGGTTTCCCCAGGACGATTACTTGTAGTTACTTGTGAATGCTTATGAATATGTGTTTCTTGCCCGGGATTCTCCGTGTTAAGTTGGGATCTCATCCCCGCATCCACAGAGCTATCGGGGCTCCGCTTAACCCATAAGTCCCTCATCTGCGTTAAGCTTCAAAGCGAGGTTCCAGGATGCTACAACGTCTCTACTTGTGACGGCGTCTCCGAGCTGGGCAAACCTGTAGTTGACAAATACTAGCAGTTTTCTGTTTGGAGGCATTTTAGATGTACCTCTAGGGTCTACGTATACTATTCTAATTCCCTCTATCAACGCCTTATACTCTACGAAGCTCTGCAATCTCCTGTAGCACTACAGCTATAGCTCCCAAGCGAGAGGTAGTTGTTGACTCCTACACCCTCCTCGCCGTAGCTTACGACGAGGTTAGTGAAATAGCTCGCAAGGTACTAGGCGATGTGAGGAGGAAGCATATTAGAAGTTTGATGCCAGTACCGTGGCTATGGAGTACGCTATTCACTGGTATAGGGGTAGGATACCAACTCTGAAGAGTATAGATTTAGAACTTACCTAATCTGCTTCGCAGTTGAACTAGACTTGGAAACCTATCTTGAAGCTGCAGAGATCGAGGTTAGAGGCAATGAGATGCTAAAGAAGTTTCCAGATACATCCTTTAAAACACGCTACCCTAACCTCCTCACCATCCATAAGATCTAGCTTCTCCAAAGGCTTCAGAACTCAATTCTCGTATCGGGCCAAACAATTTACCCATACTTCTTTTTCAATACACACTACTATTGATAAGCTACCTTAAAAAATGATATTCGTTATAGCCATTAAGACACTGTACAAAGCAAAGTTAAACCAATACTTCTTTAGCTGAAAGGACTTGTAAGGTCTTAGTGATATACCAAATTGGTTGGAATCAATTAGAAGGCTTGAATGCCAAGTTCTTGAGCTTAGTTTATTTGGTGGGGCCGCGGGGATTTGAACCCCGGACCACGGGGACCCGAACCCCGCATTCTACCAAGCTAAACTACGGCCCCTAACTACTTACTTATCTTAGTTGTAGATTTAAACATTAATTCGAATATCTTATCAGTAGCTGTTATTGGGTCTAAGGAACCCCTCACACATGATTCGTAAACAGTTTTGACTAAATGGTTAGAGTTTAAGACCTCCTTAAGCATGTTCATGACTTTATACTTAATGATTAACTCTAACTCTAGAGACCTTCTCAACATTTCCTTAACTTTAATCTTATTAGAACTTATTAGGTAGTTCTTATGTTCGTTTACAGCATTTACTAATTCTTTAATACCTAACCTCTGTAGGGCTGATACCTTCAACACCTTAGGGATCCAGCCATCCCTACTAACATCACCTAATGCGAATATTACTTGGTTGAAGGTTATGTCCGCGTTAGGTCTATCAGCTTTATTAATCACATATATATCACCTACCTCCATAATACCTGCTTTAAGTGCTTGGATCTCATCACCAGCACCAGGTATTAGTACTAGGATGACTGTATCAGCTATGTTAGCAATACATACGTTGAACTGACCTATCCCAGGTGTTTCAAGGATTATATACTCGTATCCTAAAGCATCCATAACCTCTATAGAGAGTAGTGCCTTCAGAGGTAATGCTTCCTCAGACCCAGTACTCATACTCCTTATGAACACCTTATCACTACGTTTAATACCTACCATCCTAACCCTATCACCTAGGAAGGCACCACCAGTTACAGGTGATGAGGGATCTACAGCTATCACAGCAACTAGATGGTCATCTAATGAGAGCTCATCAGCTAATACTGATATCAGTGTTGACTTACCAACACCTGCAGAACCTGTTACACCAATTATATGAGCTCTATGTTCTTTAGGCCATACTAAATCAGCTATATCCTTAATAACTTCAGGATTTACCTCAATATAAGTTAGTAGTTTAGATAGTGCTAGCTTATCACCATTTAAAGCATTACTAGCTAATCCTCTAACATCAACCACCTAAGAACACCTTATACAGAGGTGATTCAACACCTCCAACATACTTCAAACCACTACCGGTTAACGGTATTAACACCCTACCACTTAACTCCTTCTTAATGAGTTTGAAGGCTGCGTAGGCAGCAGCACTTGTTGGTTCTACAGTAAATCCCATCCTGAATAAGTCCTTCAAAGCATCTACTATTAAATCATCGTTAACAACTACTAAGTACCCTCCAGACCTAACTATAGCTTCAGCTATATACGGTAGTCTAGGTACGTTAGTTAATCTGATAGCATCTGCTAGTACAGTACCTTCACGACACTCACTCCTCACAACCCTCCCTACAGAACTACTTAGTGAGTCATAACCACATGCTTGAACACCTACTAACTTAGGTGTTGATGTAGTTAAACCTAACTTAAGTAATTCGTTAAAACCCTTCCAAAAACCTAGGAGTAATGTACCGCTAGCAACTGGTGTTATGATGTAATCAACACTCCTTAAATACTCATAAACTTCAAAAGCTATTGTCTTAGTACCCTCTATAAAGTAAGGATTCCACGTATGGCCTATATAGTAATTACCCTCACTTAAATCCATTAACACTTTACGTGATGCATCATCCCTACTACCTGCCTTAATAACCTCAGCACCGAATGACTTAATAAGTACGTACTTACCTACAGGTATATCACTAGGTACGTAAATACGTGCTTTAATACCTGCACATGCTGCGTAAGCAGCTATTGAAATACCTGTATTACCTGATGAATCCTCTAAAACCTCAGTAACACCTAATTCAGAAGCTTTAGAAACAGCTAATGCGGAACCCCTATCCTTAAAACTCCCAGTAGGGTTTAAGTACTCAAGTTTAAAGTAAACCTCAACACCATCTATGAACTTCTTAATAGTTGGTGTCCTACCCTCACCTAACGACACATACCTACTTAAACTAGGTAGTAGGGTCGAGTACCTGAAAATACCTAAAGCCCCCTCATCAACACCCCAACTAACACCTCCTAAATCAACTAATACCTCTAAAACACCCCCACATAAACACCTAAAGAACTTATACTCCTTACCGTAAGTCCTACCACACACCCTACACCTAACTACGTAATCAGCCATTGAAAACCCTAATACGTAATATGGGAGGAGTAATAAAAATAGAGATGGTGGATACTAATATTTAAATCATTATGACCTTATGTGTTTGAACGAAATCAATGACTTCCAGACCTTCATCATCACTCATGAGGCTGGATAAGTACTTTATATAGTCTTCAACAGCCTCCCTAACAAACTCACTCTTAGAACTATATCCAAACTCCCTACATATCTCGGTTAAGACGTCATCAAGGTCTTTAGGGATCCTTAACGTAATTATCTTAGAGTACTTATCCCGGACGTAATTAACCAATCCGCTTAACCCCTTAATTCTAAGGTAATACTAAATAAATACTTTATTGTATTGGTCTTTTAGAGTTATTATTTAGTAAGACCTAACTACTACTAAGTAGTACTTAGGTATGACTTAAAAGGTATTACATCTAGCTCAAGACAGTAAAGTATATAAGTTAGTGATTACCTACCCTAAGTACCGACTCTTGCTAAGTAATTAAGCCTTACTAACATACTTACTAACCTCTTTAAGACTTCATACTCTACATCAACACCTAACTCACCAATTACCTCTAATCTAAATTCGTCAATAGTCTTAGGTTCCTTAAGAAGTAGTGGTATTAACACCTGAATAACTGTTCTTAAGTACTTCCTACCCCTAAGGATAGTTTCTAAGTAGTTTAAGTCCTCCTCACCTAAGCTAACCATAACATCCTTTAACCTTATAATATCTGGAGGTCCTCTATATAAGTACTTAATACTTCCCTCATCATTAGTTAAACCATCATAACTAATATTGAGTCCCTCTAAACCTAAGTCATCACTTAAGTACTTAATTAACCTACTCCTCAACATCTTATGTAGGTAGTGGAGTCTGTAGGTCCTTACATCATCACTAACCCATGAAGTCTCAGAACCTAAGTACTCAAAAACATAACTAGTTATTAAGTTCTTATCCAGCTTATTAATTAGTATCTTATATGTTGATGAACCTACTGCAGAACTTATTAAAGTGGTTATTTCAGGGTCGAACTTATCTATACTGTCTAAGTCTGTATGGTAGTATGTATCCGGCCACTGATTAATCATGACTGCAGGTACTTCATTCACTATGTAGATATCATGATCACTACCTACTTCATAAGGAGTTACATCAAATCTATAACTAATTAACTTCTTCGGTGACGAGAATGTTGATGAGTTTGATAAAGCATTCCTCAACTCGTAATACACTATAGCTTCATATGGGTGGAATAGTCTTGGGGGTGGTCTAACATAACCTAATGTTGAACCTGTCACATCCTGTTTCTCACCAATCATATCTAAGTTAATAGCGAATACTACGTTATCCACAGGTCTAGATGTTAAGTATGCTACAGATCCGTAGTACTCAGGACACCACATAATTACTAAGTCATGTTTCTTAGGTTGAGGTAATCTACCATCGTTGACAGCCCTACTTAACACTTTAGAAAGTCCTAGTAATGCTACAGTACCGCTGACGTTATCGTTTACAGTACCTCCAGGATGACAGTAATGTGCGAGGAGGTGGACTTCAGTCCCTACATCACCTAACCTAGCAGTTACTACCTTAATCTTAGGATCTCCTCTAAAACCTGCCTTAACACTAGCTTCAACAACTACTTCATCACCGTAGCTTATATGACGGATTATTTCGTAGGCAGTCCTCCTAGAAATACTTAATGCTAATGCCTTAGCCCAACTAATGTCTTCAGGTCTTAAGAACAGACTTAAGTATGGGACAGCATCCTCAGGTATGTCATCCCTGTAGAGTAGGACTAATGACGCACCCCTCCTACATGCCTCACGATACGCTAGGAATGTATTCCCACTAACTAATACTGCTTTACCCTCAACATCAACACCTTCGTAATGTTTAGCCCTATCACCAAGCCCTACATTAACTACCTTAGCTCTAACCTCACCACCAGGACTATGAGCAACTACTAAAGTCCTAGAGTTACTGAAGCTATGTAGTAATTTCTCGTAAGGTTTAACCATCCTCAACACAGCATCCTTAACCCACCAACCAGTTAGTGGTTTTAGATTACCATAACTCCTGAAGTACTCATAAGTATGTAGCTCAACATTGAAAACACCTAACTCCTTAACAAACCTATAGATGTAATCTGCAGCTTCCTCAACACCTTCACTCCCCTGAATCCTGTGGAAGTATGAGATCTCATTAACAAGCATTAGTAGTTCCTGACGTGGGAATAAATCCTTAAACATCTTAAACATATTCAACTAAAGACACCGTAGATCATAAGAACATTTAAAATTTAAATTGAATTACTTAATACCTTAAGGAGTACGGGGTTAGTTAGTGAGGGTAGTCCTAACAGCTGGTGGTGGTGGTCATACAGGTTATGCTGTAGCATTAGCTCAAAGACTTACCGGTAGGGCTGAGTTAACATTTATAGTATCTGAAGGTGATTTATGGAGTTTTCAGAGGGTTTCAAGATTCGGTGGTGTTGTGGAGTTACCTAGGTTGAGGAGTCCTGATAACCCTAAACCAGCTATACTCACTATGCATAAGTTTATGAACTCATTAATTAAGTCATACTTTAAACTACCTCAAGACACTGTAGTGTTTATCTCAACAGGTAGTAACATAGCTATAGCTCCAGCACTAACTACTAGGGTTAGGGGTGGTTATGTAGTTAATATGGAGTGTGTTGATAGGATTGTAAGACCTACTAAGACAGCTAAGATACTCTATAAGTTCTCTAACGTCACAGTCCTTCATTGGGAGGAACAGTTAAGACATTACCCTAAAGCTGTTGTTGTAGGTCCTATATATGAGAAACCTGAGTATGAACCGTATAACGGTGGTTACATACTAGTTACTGCTGGGACTCACGGGTTTAAGGAATTCTTCGATGAGTTGATTAAGTTAGATCTTGATAAGGTAGTTGTTCAGACAGGTATGGTTGATCCTGAACCGTATAGGAGGTTAAGACCTAATTGGATATTCTTTAAATTCGACCCAGACTTCAGTAAGTGGGTTGCTGGTGCGGATATAGTGGTAAGCCACCTCGGACTAACTCTAGTTAATGCTGCTTTAGGTTATGGTAAACCAGTAATAACTATACATAACCCTAAGTGGAGGTTAGCTGGTAGTAGGGATGATGCTAAAATACTTACTGAGAAGTTAGACGGTGTGTTCCTTGAGGAGGTTGAAGCTAGTAAGATATTGAGGGCTGTTAAGGAGGTTGAGGGTAGGAAACCACCTAAGTATGTAGATGGTGCTGAAGAACTAGTTAAGTTATTAAGTGAGTACTTAACGTAGTAGTGATTAAAGGATTTAAACTTATGGTTTAATATTCTAACAGTGATTACTACGTATGAGGAATTAGCTTCACTAGCTTTAGAAGAAGCTCTTAAGAAGGGTGCTGACCACGTATTAGTTAGGATTCAGGAGAAGTTATATGAGGTCATAATATATGATTGCGGGGTCTTAAAGAGTTATAGTGTTGGTAGGGTTTCCGGTTTAGGTATTAGAGTATTAGTTAGTGGTGGTGTTGGCTACGTATACACGGCATCCCTAGATCGTGGGGGTATTGTAGGGAGTGTTGAGAAGGCTTTATCAATAGCTAGGAGTTTAAGTAGGTATGCTCAGGTAGGGTACGTAAGTATTAAACCTGTTAAGGATTTCTTTAAAGTTAATGTTGGGGTAGACCCCTACGACGTAGACCCTGAGGTTAAGGTAGGACTTGTTAAGGAGGTTAACACATCAAGTATGAGGAAGGATGGTATAAAGTCAGTAGTTACTAGATTAGCTTATGAGGTTGATAGGAAGTATATAACCTCAAGTGATGGTGTCAGTATTAAGAGTGAAGTTACTTTAGTAGGTTTCTCACATACAGCTGTAGCTAAGTACGGTATGATATCTGAGAAAGTTAGTAATTCTAAGACGTTTGTAGGAGGTTACGAATTCGTAGAAAGTCATGATTGGTTAGCATTCGCTGATGAGGTTGATTCATTAGCTATTAAGGCTTCACAAGCTAAGACACCGACACCAGGTACTTACGTAGCTGTACTAGATAATGAAGCTGTAGGTTTATTAGTTCATGAGGCTTTCGGACATGCTTCTGAAGGTGATTTAGTTATTACTGGGTCTTCAGTGTTGAGGGGTATGGTTGGGGAGAGAGTTGCTAATGAGTTGGTCTCTATAGTTGATGAGGGTGTTGTAGATGGTGGTTATCCAGTACCTTACGATGATGAAGGTGTTAGTAAGGGACGTACAGTAGTTGTTAAGGACGGTATACTTAACGAGTTCTTAAGTAGTAGGTATGTCGGTAGTAGGTTAGGACGTAGGAGTACTGGGAATGCTAGAGTTCAAGACATAACCTACGACTCATTAGTAAGACAGACTAACTACTATGTTGAGCCTAAGGACTTAAGTATTGATGAGTTATTTGAAGGTGTTAGTCACGGTATATACGTAGTAGGTAGGGGTGCTTCAGGTGGTGAGGTAGACCCTTCAATAGGTACCTACACGTTCAGTATAGGTCCCTCATACATCATTAAGAACGGTGAACCTACAGAACTTGTGAGAGGTGTAGTCGTTAGTGGTAATATTCTAGAGACTTTAATGAGTGTTGATGCTGTTGCTAAAGACCTTAAGGTAGTTACTAACGTATTCGGTGGTTGTGGGAAGGATAGTCAGACAGTTAAGGTTGGTTTTGGAGGTCCTCATATTAGGGTTAGGAAGTTAGTAGTTGGTGGTCTGTAATGCTTTACGATATTGTTGAGAGAAGTCTTAAACTATGTAGTAGGTACGGATTTAACGAGTTTGAGGTTTACGTAGTTAATGATGTAGGTACTGAGGTTTTAGGGATTGATAAAGGTGTTGAGAAGGTAGTATCTGGTGAGGAGTTCTTACTTGGTGTTAGAGTGGTTATGGGTAGGAAGGTATGTGTTTACGGTGGTATGGTATCTAGAGTTGAGGATGTTGATGTATTAGTTAATAGTGCTTCTAAAATCGTTAGGACATTACCTGAGGATAGGGGGTGGGTCTCACTACCTAAGAAGTTAGGTACTTCAGTAGTTGAAGGTATCGTCGATGTAGGGATTAAGGATTTAGAACTAGATAGGTATGTAGAGTTAGTTAATTATATGATTAAGAAGCCTAGAGATGTTGATAGGAGGGCGTTCACAACTAATGTGAATATGTATTTAGGGTATGTTAGGAGGGTTATAACTAATAACTACGGTGATGTTGTTGAGGATGAGAGGACTAGAACATCAATATCAGTTAGTGTTAAGGTTGTTGATAATGGTGATGAGTCTGGATATACTGAGAATTACTCAGCACCTAACTTAAGTAGGTTTAACCCTGATGAATTAGTAGTTAAAGCTGTTGAGGGAGCTGTAAGGGGTTTACGTTCTAAGAGGGTTTATACAGGTAGTTATGATGTGGTACTCATGCCTAGAGTATTCACATCACTTATTAACTCATTAATAGCTCCAGCACTCTGTGCTGATCAAGTCCAGAAGGGTAGGTCCCCTCTTAAGGGTATGTTAGGGCTTAAGGTGTTCTCCGAAAACATCACTGTAGTAGATGACGGTACTTACCCAGGGATGTTAGGTAGTAAGTGTTTTGATGATGAGGGTATACCTACTAAGAGGAAGGTACTCATCGACAAGGGTGTTTTAATGAGTTACTTATACGATACGTATACAGCTAATATAGATTCTAAGGAATCTACAGGTAATGCTTTTAGACCAACACCTCATACAGTACCTAAACCATGGATCTCAAACATAGTAGTTGAGAGAGGTAATTACGAGTTAGATACCTTAATAAGTGAGTTAAGGAATGGATTAGTAATTTACGACGTCATAGGTATGTGGTTATCAAATCCTGTGAGTGGGTTATTAAATGCTACAGTAGCTAATGCTGTATACGTAGATAGAGGTGATGTTAAACATTCTGTTAAGGGTGTGGTAATTACCGGTGATGTTTATGAGTTACTTAAAACTGATGAAGTAGTACTTACCTCTAGTAAGGAGGTATTAGGTAGGTATGAGGTACCGGCAGTATACATACCTAAAATTAGCGTAGCAGGTGAGGGTTAAGTCAAGACTACCTACTAAAGCACTTACGTCTTAAATTCTCTGCAATCTCCTCAAGACACCTACTTAACTCTTCAGATGTTATTATGTATGGTGTAGTCCCTCTCCTCCATACATAGGCTTGAACACCTACGAATTTACCATCCCTAAACACTGGTTCAAACCTTAATACCATCGATGATAATAATGCGTTAAGTCTATATAACTCATCACTAACATAACTACCTAAACGAACTGTTAATACCCTCTTAAGTCTTAAGTAGTTTAATTGATTGTAAAATTTGCTTAAGTACTCACTAGCATTACTGAGTCTTGCAACTAAACCTACATCATGTATAACAACTACATCTACATCTTCAAGTGAATCTACTAACCTAAGTTCATGTATGTATAACTCATCTAAGCTATATGCTGTTGGGTTAATAGACTTAACAACTATATACTTATCTATTAATTCCTCAACCTCCTTACCCTTCAACTCAATAAGACCTAATGCTCTAAGTAATTGAGCTTTTACAACATCTGGCGGGTATATATACGATATGACCAATACCTTCAAATTATTGTGTAGTGCAATACTTAAAGGTATTATGGTTGCGTGAGGTAGTCTAGCATCTGGTGGGTATGTTATGTATATATGCATAGACTTATGTATATGCCCTACAACTTTCTTAAGTACCTCACATGGTAGTTCTAACTCTTCATATTCAGGACTTACTTCCTCAAGTATTGGTGGTGGGTAGAGGACTATCCCTAAATTACTACATATCCTAAACGGTATCTCAGCTACTGAGACCTCAACACCTCTAATCTTCTTAATCATTAAAGACCTCGAGATCAATCCCTTACTAATCCTCTGCTTCAGTATAAAGACTACATCAGCTATGAATTCAATATTACTTAAGTTAATATCTTCACCAATACTCTCAGCTACTAGTATTGTCATACCGTTAATACTTTCTGATAATCCGTAGAAGAAATTCTGGAGTAATACCCTCCTAACACTCTCGTCCTTAGTGATAGTCATTATAGGATTTATAGTATCGAAAACTACTACTTCAGGACTATACTTACTAATTAATTTAAAGATAGTATCACTTAAGTTATCTATTGATAACGGTATTGGAATCTTAACAAAGTTAAACGTCCCTCTAACCTCAACATCATTTAAATTCATACCGAGGTCAGACATAATCTTAAATAACTTCTCTTTACTCTCATGGAAGGTTATGTATAGTACTTTACGACCTCTTAAAGCATTCGCGTAGGATATAGTACATGCTAATACAGTCTTACCAGATCCTGGACACCCAGCTATGAGTATAAGCGGTTTTAACTTAAGTACACTACTGAAGTTTTTATCAAGCCACTCTATACCGAATACATAATCCTTCAACAAACCTAACCATATAGTATAACTATACTCATTTAAAAATTTTATCATTTAAAAATTATTTAAACTTACATCTAATATTTAAAAATTTATTTATTGATAAACTATACGTACCAACCCTCCATTCTGTAGGCCATATCCCAGAATAAGTATTCATACCTACTAGCTATTTTAAATATCTTCTTAACTTCTTCAATATCTAATGACTTAGCTGATGTATCTATGAACTCTCTTAACTCCTTAATAAGTTTTAAGTAATCCTCGCTTAAGTACACCTTAGCCCACTCAACATATAATTCATTCTTATTACTACTTAATTTATCCTTATGTCTCTCAGCTATCTCAGCATAACTCCAGAAGCATGGTAGTAACGCTATTAGACCTTCTAATGGAGTCTTTAAAGCACATGTAGATGTTAGGAAGTTCATATAGGCTATATTAGTTGGTGCTGGCTCAGTGTTAACTACTTCATCAAAACTAATACCTAACTTACTCAGTAGTCTTTCGTAGTTAGCCATCTCAGTAGTTGCTTCTATATATGCTAACTCTAATGCCTTCCTAGCTAGTTTATAATCAGCTTTAGAAGCTATTAAACTAAAACACCTGTACATAGTTATTAGGTAGTTATAGTCTTGAATTATGTAGTACCTGAACTTCTCGATGGGTAGGGTACCTAAGTATAACTCAACTACGAATGGGTGGTTGAAAATCTTCTCCCAGATATGATCAACTGAACTTCTTAAAACTTCAGTTAAACTCATAAACATCACCTCCTAACACTCTTAACTGCTAATGCAGCTATAACACCGTAGATAGCACCACTAACTACTGCTGCTATGGTTATGAATACCATAACATCAGGAGTGAATACCTCACCGAATAATAACGCGTCTAGAACTACGCATGGGAAGCCTGCTAAAGCACCTGAGAGTGATGCCTGTAGTACATCATACTTTCTATACTTAAATAAGGCGTAAGCTAACTCTGATGCTAGTCCTTGTGCAAAGCCGTATATTAAGTTAGTAAATGCTCCGTAAGTAGGTATTAAAGTCTCAACTAAAGCACCTAAGAACTCACCTAAGAATGCTGAACCAGGCTTCCTAATCAGTGTTGCTGCTAGTGGAGCACCTATAAACCATAATCCGTAGGATACTACCCTAGCTACTATAGGACCCCCTACAGCACTACTTATGAAGTAGATATTCCAAGTTAATGCGAATATCACACCTGCTATAGCTGCTACTACAGCTAAGTAAGTTATATCTAATGCTGTATATCTCTTAAGCATAGACATATACACACCGAGTAATTAGTAATTAAGTGAGTTATAAATGAATTGATAACCTAGTTATCTCAAATCATTAAGACTGTAATGACTTGAGTTATGAGTAGTGTATATACGCATATATCTACATAGGTAATCTTAATACCTACCCTCCTAGAACTCCTCTGTGAAAAACCTCTTAACTCAGCTGCTATACCCACCCATAAAGCCCTCTCTAAACCTAAGCTAAGTAGTGGTCTTAAGAAACTACCTATATCTGAAGGTGTTATAGGGTACTTCCTAAAACCCCTCTCAACCCTAACTAACTGTATCTCCCTTAAATCACGTTCTAAAATATTTAACATCCTCAGACCTACTGCTGTAGCAAAAGCTATAGTCTTAGGTAGTCCTAACTCACATTCTAACGACTTTATCAAGTCTCTAGCATTGACTTGGGTTATGAATATTAAAGTAGCTCCTAAAATACTTAACAATCTCAACATAACGTTTACAAAAGCTGTGAAAACACCTTCCCTAATCACTAAACCGTAGAACTCAAGTACTGGGTTACCTACGTTTGAGAACATTAAAGCATTTACGAATAAACCTATAAGTCCTATGAAGAATAAAGCTATAATTACTGAGTACCTCCTAAAACCTAAGACAACACCTACTGGAGTGTTAACTAACGCTAATATCAGTAACTGTTCAAACCTCCTCGATATGAATGCTAAGATAGTTATTACTAAACCATATATGAATAGAGTTGTTGGTTTAGGCTTAATCATTAGACCACCTTAAAGGACCTTCAAGATATTCAATAGCTTCCTCCACCCCTACCTCCCTTAAACAACCGTCCTCCATGATGAAAACCCTCGTAGCTAACTCATACAGTAGTCTAACGTCGTGAGTAGCTATTAACACTACCTTACCTTGGGAAACCACCTCCCTAACCCAACTTAAGTATTGCTTAAGTAGTAGTAGGTCAAGACCTGCAGTTGGTTCATCAAATAATATGACTTTAGGGTTGTAGAGCTTAGCTATAGTGTATGCTAACCACCTCCTCTGCCCATGACTTAACCTATAAGGTGATTCATTAAGTAGGTCTTTAACCCATAACTCACTACTTAATACCTCTTCTAAAGGTATTGTACCTACTCTCAACTCATCTAAGACCTTACTATGTATGAACATATAATCAGGTTCTTGAGGTACGTAGAATACCTCCCTACCCTTAATAGACTTCCTAACCTTCGTAAAATCATTACTTAAGAACTTAATAAAACCTTTCTCAGGTTTGTAGAAACCAGCAATAACTTTAAGGAGTGTTGTCTTACCAACACCGTTACGACCTACTATAACCCCTACATCACCACTACATAACCTTAAGTTAATACCTCTTAATACGTAGTCCTTATTAGGTAAGTACCTAAACCATAGACCTTCAACTTCAAGAACAACTTCCCTACATGAAGATCTCTTTAGTACTGATTTCAACTTAGGTTTACATGTATCAACACCGTAACTTTCTAAGGATTCAATAATATCTAAACTATTATTGAGGGAATCCCTACCCTCCAGATATACTACCTGCCTACCATTGTTAATGAGGAGGAATTTATCAGCAAGTTTAGTGAAGTACCTAGCCTTATGCTCAATAACTATCACAGCCCTCCCCTCAACCTTCAAATCATTAATATATTTAATCACTTCAGAAACCCCCCAAGGGTCTAAATTAGCTGTAGGTTCATCAAATATCACTAGCTTAGGGTTATGGATTATTGATGCCGCTATACATAACCTCTTCTTCTCCCCACCAGATAAGTACTCAGTAGGTGTAGTAGCTTTATTAAGGAGGCCTACACGTCCTAGAGTACTTAATAGAAGTTCTTCAAATCCTTTAAACCCTAAGTTCTCTAAAGTGAATGCGACCTCATCAATAGGTGTAGGCATTGATAACTGTTTTTCAGGGTCTTGAAGAACTACACCAACAACCTTAGGTACTTTAGGGAAGTCTTCAGGTGTTAGAGGGTTAATTCCGGAGAGGTCTACATAACCCTCAACAAAACCATTTAGTAAGTTGTTTAAGACTCCAGTCATAGCTAATAATAACGTAGTTTTACCAGAACCTGAAGGACCTACTACGAGTAGTAACTCACCTCCAGATAATGAGAACTTAATATCATTGATAACAGTCTTATCTAACCTATAACCTGCCCTCCTTATCACTACCTCTAACAGTCATTACCACCTATGAATCTATATAATAAGGACTTATAATACTTAAGATAACTCAGTAATCAAATCCATGTCAAACACTCTGAGTTAGCCCTAAATCATATTTAGAGACTTCAGGTAGTATAGAATGAAGGTATTGAGAGTAGTTAGATACTACCTACTTCCTCCTCAATATCTTCCTTAGTAATTAACCTTATCCCTAAATCCTTTGTTAAATTCCTTAACGTACCTAATAATTCAGGAACTACCTTAGCTACACATAATATTACGAGTATAGGCTTCATACCATATAACTTCTCTACAGCCTTAACCCTCTTCAACAACTTCTCAACTTCCTTACGTGCCTCCTCCATACTACCTAAATACATAGTTAACTCACCAACTACTAAAGGCTTTTCACTGAAGAGATCTATCTCAAGAACCTCATTATCAACTACTAAAATCTTCCTATCCACCCTAACACCAGTATACCCCATATCCTCCAACATAACCTCTATAAAAGCAGCTGCAAAAGACCCAAAAGTAGATCCTAAAATCCTCCTTAAATCACTAAACCCAGACCTAACATACCTATCAAGTCTAATATACGCATTCCAAAGCTTATTCTGTCCTTCTCTTAGAGCTCTGACTTCTTCCCATAACTTATTCTGACCCTCCCATAACTTCCTAGTCTCTTCTCTTAAACCCCTAACCTCCTCCCATAACCTACTAACATTTTCCCATAGTTTATTCTGTCCTTCCCTAAGAGCTCTTACCTCCTCCCATAACCTATTCTGACCTTCTCTTAAAGCCCTCACTTCCTCCCAAAGTCTGTTTTGATTCTCCCAAAGCTTATTCTGACTCTCCCTAAGACTCCTAACTTCCTCCCATAACCTATTCTGACTTTCTCTTAAAGCCCTAACCTCTTCCCAAAGTCTGTTTTGATTTTCTCTTAAAGCCCTCACTTCCTCCCAGAGCTTATTCTGACCTTCTCTAAGAGCTCTTACCTCCTCCCATAACCTACTAATATTCTCCCATAACTTATTCTGTCCTTCCCTAAGAGCTCTAATTTCCTCCCATAGTCTATTCTGATTCTCCCATAACTTCCTCTGACCCTCCTCTAATCTTGAAAACCTATCTAAGAGTTCTTTATAACCTAATAAACCCATCAAAGCATACCTAAACTCAACATCCTTCTCAAGCAACTCAATAAATATCTTCTTAACTACTTCAGAGTTACTCACTACCACACCTACTATACAGAGCAGATAGAATCTTATAACGTTATCCGTAGTATGGGGAGTAATATTTTAGTTGTTTAAGACTATATAAAACTCGGTGTTTATGAAGGGGGTTAAGAGTTACTATAGTGTCTTACTAGCTACGACTACAGCATCGTTTCTTACACCATTTACTACATCGTCTATAGCTGTTGTATTACCTGTAATAGCTGGGGAGTTTAACGTAACCTTAGCTAGTGTTAATTGGGTTGTTAATGCTTTCTTAATAACGTTAGCTTCTACAGTCTTAGTGATTGGTAGGGTTAGTGATTGGTTAGGTAGGGGGAGGGTATTCACTTCAGGTATTATAGTGTTTACGGTCACATCATTAGTTACTTCCTTAGCACGTAGTTATGTTGATGTAATTATATGTAGGTCTCTTCAGGGTATAGCTACAGCTATGATCTCAAGTACTGCAGTAGCTGTGTTAAGTGAGGAATTACCGAAGGAGAGGAGGGGTATGGGTATAGGTATAAATACTACAGCTGTTTACTTAGGACTTAGTCTAGGCCCTCTAATTGGTGGTTACTTAACTAATTACTTCGGGTGGCGTTCACTATTTACTTTAAAGACTATAATGTCGTTGATGAGCTTAGTAATAACTGTAAGGTATATAAAGTTAGGGAGGGGTAGTACGTTAAGACCGGATATCCCCTCATCAGTACTTATAATCTCCTCAATAGTTATGATTATTTACGGTACATCAAATATAAGTAACTTATACGGGATTATAGTAGCGTCCTTCGGAAGTGTTTTACTCATTACGATGTTTTTAGTAGAACGTAGTAGTCCTAAGGTATTACACCCATCACTACTTAAGAAGAGGGTCTTAGCAGTTAATACTGCTGCATTACTTAACTATAGTGCTACCTACGCATTAACAGTATTATTAAGTACTTACCTTCAGAAATTACGTGGTTTACCACCTAGTGATACTGGTTTAATACTAACAACTCAACCAATACTTCAGGTACTTTTATCACCTATTGCTGGTTTACTAGCAGATCGTTACGACCCATCAATAATAGCTACTCTCGGTATGGCTACAATAACTATCGGAGTCTTCAACTTATTAACATTTATTGATTATGAAACCCCTATAACATACTTAATCTACGTGTTGATGATGTTAGGTACCGGTTTCGCATTCTTCACATCCCCTAACACTACAGCAGTGATGAATATGAGTCCTAGAGAAGCTTACGGTTCTGCAACTGCGTTATTAGCTACTATGAGGTTTTTAGGACAGGCGTTCAGTATATCAGTGATTACATCGATAATGACTATACAGGAGGATTTAATGATAGCTATAAAGACCTCATTAACTGTCTACATAATCTTAAGCATTATTGGGACTACGTTATCGTTAGTACCTAGGTCTAAAGTAGGGAGTAGTTAAATTACTGGGCTTCCTGGAATACATGATTAATGTTATGTAGAGGTATGTTGAGGTTATTGATGTTGTTAAGACGTAGATTAACATGTAGAGTGGTTTATCAAGTATTGCTACGTATATGTAGCCTCCGACAGCCCACATAAACCCGAATACTAGTCCGAAGAAGCCGTAGGCTAGTGGTCTCTTAGACGGTTCTACAAGTAATGCTATAGTAGCTCTCATAATACTCTCCTCAGAACACATTATAATACCCCACGGTATAGCTGAGAAGTATATTAGTTCGTGGGGGGCGTACATTATCAAGACTATAAACACTGGTGTTAAGGCCGGGATCGTGAGTAGAGTCTTAAACTTAACTTTATCGAATAAAACACCTAACGGTACTGCTACGATCGCATCTACAAACATAGCTATAGCGTATATAAACCCGATCTCAGCATCACTTACAACACCACGTATTTTAAGGTAGTATGAGGCTATAGACCAATGCATAAATCCTAAAACTAAGACGCTAGTTGCTAATGTGTAGATCCAGAATGACTTACTGTAACCTCTAACAACTAACTTAGACTTCCTAACACTAGTAGATTTAAGTTTAGGGTGTAGACGCCATGCTGTAGCAACTAGTAGTACTGAGATCATACCTGGGATTATGAGTGTGAGGTAGGCTACCCTATAACCGTAGAGTGTTAGTAAGATACTAACTAGTACAGGCCCTAAGAAAGCACCTACCTGATCTAATAACTCATGAATACCGAAGCCCTTACCAACACCAATACCTTCAGAGACCTCAGCAACGATGACGTCCCTAGTAGGTGCTCTTAACCCCTTACCAAGCCTCTCAATAATGTATAGAACTACTACATCATGCCATGTAGGGGCGAATGCAATCATAGGTATACTTAATGAAGTTATTAAGTAACCTAATAATGTCGAACCCCATAACACTGTAGAGGATTGGAGTATAGTTGCTATATAACCTGAGAATAACCTAAAAGCAAGACCTAAAAACTCACCAACACCTACTAACGCAGTAGCTACTACAGGTGCTTTAATCTCAGCTAAGTAAGCACCACTAACAGACCTACCACCCTCATAAACAACATCAGCAAATAATGAGACTAAACCTAGTAGTAGGAAGACTAATAACACCCTACGTTGAGTACTCATGATACCACATTTAAAGTATGATGTAATGATTTAAAAGCCTTAAAACTTGGAAATACTTAAAAAGAAGTAATTATTTAACCACCTTGTAATGTCCTAATAACGTATAACTCGTTAAACCTACATATACTGTCCTCAGGACTTACTGACTTACCCCCAGATAGGAATATTAGGTGTTCAGGTACTACAGGTACGTTCTTCTCCTTAATTAACGACCACATAACCTCAGCTATAGATGAACACCTACTTAACTCTAGACATACCTCACTACCTAGTAACTCAGCTAGATTACCTAAGAATTTAATACATACCCTCATTAAATTCCTAACCTCTTCTTAACCCTCTCAACAGCTGTTTCCAACTCTGTAAGTCCTAACTTAATTAACGTATCCTTAGTAGGTATCCCTAACTCATCCCAACCTAACTCACTAAAGTACTGTATCTTAAGCTTTCTAACCTCCTCACGATCTCCAGTCTTACCCCTGTAAGGACCGCTTGGTAATGGTTCGTAGAACCTAGGTGGGTTATCATCGTGTACCCTAGGATCCCAGTACACGTCAGGACCTCCAAGCAGTAGTAACACCCTCTGTAACGTCAGTATCCTAGGCCCTAACTCCTTATAGAGTTCGTCCTTACTCATACCCCAACCAGTAACTACGTTTAAGAACTTAATCACTGTATCCTCAGGTATGTTGAATAGGTTGAACCAGCATACAACTGCACTATCGAAGAATGCCTTCCACGACTCAGACTCTATAGTATTTATAGGTAGTCCAGCAACTGATGTATGATCACCTCCATGTACTGAACATACGTAAGCTATTGGTTGTGGGAAGTCAGCCTTACTCCTAATCCCGTGAGCACCTATACCTATACCCTTAGCCTGGATAGCGTACTTAAGTACTTCCTCAGGTTTAAGACCCTTCATCTCAGCAATCTTTAAAGCAGCTCTGTAGGTACCCTCAGCTAATACCTTACCAATACCTCTACGATACGTTATATCCTCAATTAACTTACTAGCTACTTTAAAATCACCCCATCTTAACTCATAACCTACATCCTCCTTAGTAAGTACTCCCTTCTCATATAGTTCGAATGCAAAGCCCATAACATTACCTGTTTGAATACCGCATAATCCTAAATTATCAGCTAGAGCTGATAATGCTGTAAATTCCTTAACATCGAATATACCTAGGTTAGACCCTAAGTAAGCACCCATCTCATAATCAGGTCCGTCAGTTAAGTAGTACTTACCATCTATACTAACTATACTTACCTTCATACATGAGAGTGGACATCCCCAATCACTCCAATACCTCCTAACCCATACCTTAGTCTCTAGGTCATGATGACTATACTCTATGACGTCATGCCATTCCTCCTGCCAATTCCTTATAGGTTCTGAACTCTTCCTATTACCTGCGAAGTAATACTCTGATGGTGTACCCCAGAACTTAAACCAGTAGTTCTTAGTAGGTATTAACTTAATTAACTCATTCCATAACTTAACGAACTCTTCAAAATTAGCTACTTTAGGTAACGGACCACTACCCCTAACAACTACAGCCTTCAACTTCTTAGAACCCATAACAGCTCCGTAACCACCGTAACCAGCTCCGTGAGTCCACTTAGCATTTACTGGTGCAGTCCTAACTAAGTTCTCACCTGCAGGACCTATATAAAGTGCTGGAGGTAATGACTTAACACCTTCTAAGTCGTAATTAACTCTAACCTCCTCCCTCAACATCCTAAGTAATTCAATCCCTGTCTTACCCCATAACTTAGAAGCATCCCTTACCTCAACCCTATCATCATGTATGTACAGGTATACAGGGTCTTTAGAAGAACCCTTAATAACTACCCCGTCATAACCAGCTGTTTTAACCTCTACAGCAACTTCTGAAGATATTGCAGAACCTACAACACCGTTGGTTTGAGGACTCTTACCCGATACTATTAACTTAATACCTGGGTAATAACCTGTTAGAGGTCCTGTAAGTATTAGTAGTATGTTCTCAGGTCCTAAAGGATCTACAGACTCCCACTTACTACCTAACTCACTCCATAGTAACCACGTAGCTAGACCTCTACCACCTAAGAACTTCCTAAATACTGTTGATGGTATCTTAACCTCCTTATAACTACTTGATGTTAAGTCAACCTCAAGTAACCTACCCCAGAAACCATTCACAGACCTAACACCTCCTTCCCAAACTCCTTATAAACCTTAGACGATAGTTTAGATGCTATTACTTCAGGTAAGGTTATGTAGGGGTCTACATATGCTTTCTCAGGTTTAGGAACTACTTCAAGAGCGTTAAACCCAACCCCCTTACAAGCCTTAACACATTCAGGCTCACCACCACATAAGTCACAGATTAACACGTAATTCTTACCCTTAACAACCTTAGGTACCCTAGCAGGGCAGACCTTAACACATACACCACATAAAGTACATTTACCAGTATCAACTAATACAGCACCAGTCCTACTATCAACATAGAGAGCATTAGTAGGACAGACCTTAACACAGGGGTAATCATAACACTGAACACATGTGTGGGGGATTGCAACACCTGGAGCAAACTCCAACACAGTAATTCTAGATGCTTCAGGCCATACAACACCTTCATGTTTTAACGAACAGGTAATCTCACACAACCTACAGCCAGAACACTTATCAAAATCTCTAAATATCCATAACTGACTCAAAATAACACCAAATACTACACATTAGAGAGTTTAAAAAGTGTAATGATAAATATCTCTATATGAAGAACCTTCATGAAATAAGTAGCTCAGTTAATATAGGTTTAAGTTTAAGAATATATTATAAGCTATTGAGAGGAAGGTCAATATTAAGTAATAGATTGTTAACACTATGAAATACTCAATAGATTTCTGAGGTTTACAGCTCTTAAGGATTTTCTTAGTAGGGTATAATAGTATACTTTCTATTTTCTTAGGTAACAGTATTAAGAATGGTGTTTTACTCATGTATCGAACATAGTCCTCTCCATAAAGTCTTACCATACCATCCTCTTCATATAATGCTACTGCTATGACTATCAACGTTATTGTTAACCATATAATGGAGGGTGGTGCAAAATATCCTCCCTTCACAGGTGTGAAGACGTACTTATCATATAGTAAGAGCGAATATGCCCATAGAATAAAACCTAGATATTGTGGGTGTCTAAAGTATCTATATATACCCGATGTTACGATGCGTTGTTTATTAAATTTACCGTAAAGCCAGTTCGCACAGGCTATGAAGAATACTATTACGCTTAAAAACAGTAACGTATAGAATGATATTATACTGAAGGTGTATGAGATTCCAGGACTACCGCTTAGTATGCTGATAGAATTTACAGTAAGTCTTAGAATTTCATAAGGTAGGTAAGCTATACTATCTAGTTCAAGTATATGACCTGCTTAGAAAACCTTCTCAGCCCATGCAGTTCCAGGTGATAAGTCTATTATCGGAATCCATAAAATTCTAAGAACCCTAATACCAGCTAGCAGGAACATCGTAGATGTGAAGTAACTAAACATTGGGAGGTATAGGATTAGAGAACCTAAAAATGTAATTCTCCACTTTTTAGGATAAAACCCAAAACTATTAACACCGTAGTTATCCCTAAGCTAATATATCCTAAAGGCCTTGCTATACAGACAAACTTCTCAACCTCTTCTAGATTCAAGCTGTAATCAGGAAATGTATCAATAAGTAATTTGTTAAGAATTGTTGGGAGTAATATAGTTAAAGTTAATAATGTCGTAGAGAATAATGTAGCCAAAATTAATGCGAATACCATTGAATGTATATTCCTCATACATTCTACCTACATAAATGAGTCAATTTAAACTATTGATAATAATTAGCTTTAAGGTCCGTATCATATTTGATAACTCCTTCAGTTAAAGATCTCTACACCTCTAATTACTCGTTAACCTAACAGATCGTAGATACTGATTAACTCTTCATCAATAGTTCATTTTCAAGAAAGTATTGAGTAAGTTATTACAAAATATGTGTTTTACTCCTTAGTTCTTTCTCTAATTACGATTTTTGACCTATGATCGTGCTACTCAGTACTAGTACTTCTACACAGTCTTTCCCCACAACAATAGTAACCATTGTTGATACGTCTTTTACTCTAGCTTCACTCTCACCTGCAATGTCGACTAGACAACCTACTTCGGAGGGTCTAACAAGCAGTAGGAACATCCTAACAATAGCTTGACCTAGTACTTGCTGGGTAATAGAGCCTATGATTAGACCTATAAATCTCCTAAGGTTTCATCATTGTGTAGAATATTGAGGTGATAGTATCTATGATTATTTAGCTGAGAAGAATCAAGATGTATAGTACGTGACGTAATCCTCTAATTACAGACTATTAGGTAACTGTTATCGGGTTTAAAATACCTCATGAGAGATTTCTATTTCAAACTTTAATTGTTAAGATATACAGCCTTGGGAGGTTTTCTAAGGATTACTAAGGTTAAAACTGTAACTTCATAAACTGTTTAAACCTTTTATTCTTAGGTTCATTATATAGTACGGTGGTACTTTGGTTGATTATGTTAGGGTTGTAGTTGATGATTTACTTAGGTTTACTTCTGAGTGTTTTGTAAGGTATGGGGTTCCTAAAGAGGATGCTGATTTAATAGCTGATCATTTAGTACTTGCTAATTTAAGAGGTGTTGATTCTCACGGGGTTATTAGGATTCCTTACTATGGTGAGGGTATTAAGAAGGGTTATGTTAAGGCTGTTTCTGAGTTTAGGGTTGTTAGGGATGGTGTTACTACTGCTGTAGTTGATGGTGGTAATGGTTTAGGTATACCTGTAGCTACTAGAGCTACTGACTTAGCTATAAGTAAGTGTAGGTCTGTAGGTTTAGCTGCTGTAGGTGCTAGGAATTTAGGTCATGTAGGTATGTTAGCGTATTATACGTTAAGAGCTGCTAGGAACAACTTAATAGGTTTAGCAACTGTTAATGCACCAGCACGTGTAGCTCCTTGGGGAGGTGGTGAGGCAGTCTTCGGTACTAACCCAATAAGTATTGCATTCCCAACATCATCTAAACCTATAGTTGTTGATATGGCTACGAGTGCTATAGCAGCGTTTAAGATTAGATTAGCTGCTTTAAAAGGTGAGAAAATACCTGAGGGTATAGCATTAACTAAGGATGGTAGACCTACTACAGACCCTAAAGAAGCGTATGAAGGCATACTACTACCATTTGGTAGTTATAAGGGCTACGCAATCTCACTAACTATTGAGGTACTCTCAGCTATATTATCTGGAGGGATATTAAGTAAGTACGTGATTAACCACCCATCAACACAAGGAGGATTCTTCATATTAGTGTTAGACCCAACAACATTTAGAGATTATAATGAGTACTTAAGAGATATTGATACTTTAGTCAAGATATTAAAGAGTTGTAAACCAGCTCAAGGATTTAATGAAGTCCTACTACCTGGAGAACCTGAAGACAGGAACTATGAGGAGAGATTAAGGAATGGAATACCTATAGACTTAAGCACTTGGAAACTACTTACAGATGTAGCTAAGGAATTAGGTGTCGAACTACCTAAGGTTATTTAACTTATAAATAATTAAAAACTATTTTTACAACTGAGAACCCACCTTCCATGGTGGGTGGTGAGAAAGCCTACGAACCTTTAGAATTAATTACTCTTACAGATTAAGTAATACTCAAAACTCAATTTAGTTTTCTAAAATTTATTAAAGATATTGATGTTTAGGACAGCTATTTTACTAACTGTAATCAACATACTCTTGAATGAGTTAAAATAATTTAAGTATTTTATTTAAACATCATAGTGGTATTTACGTTATGTACGTGAACGTAGATTTAAAGTATGTAGTTGACGTATTAAGTAGTTATATGAATTTAAAGGATGAAGACTTCATAGCTTACTACCTATGTAGGAGGGGTTACAACCCTTTTGAGGTCTTAGTAGCTATAGTCTTATCTCAAAATACTCGTGATGAGTTAGCTATGAAGGCATTTAATAACTTAAGAAGTGTTTTAGGGGTGTTAAATCCTCAAGTAATATTAAGTCAATCACCTGAGGTTATTGAGGATGCTGTAAGAGTTGCAGGTATGTATAGGAGGCGTACGTTAGTTATTAAGGAGTTAGCTAGGGTCTTAATTAACTTAGACTCTCTAGATAAGCTATTAACTATGTCTGTTGAGGAGGTCAGGGATCTGCTACTTAGTGTTGACGGTATTGGCTATAAGACCGTTGATGTCTTCTTACTAATGTGTAGGGGTGAACCTGTATTCCCGGTAGATACACATATTAGGAGAGTTTTAAAGAGGTTAGGTATTATTGAGGAAGGTGATGATTACTTAGAAATTCAGGGGAAGGTACATAAACTACTACCACCTAATTACTACCTTAAAGCACATCTAATCTTAATAGCTCATGGTAGGACTTACTGTAAGGCTAAGAAGCCGTTATGTAATGAATGCCCTATTAATGATTTATGTCCTAAGAATATCTAATCAGTTGTAGGTATACCTGCTAAGTCTTTAGCCATATATAAGAATTCATCGACACCCATACCAGTTATCTTAGCTGCAGTTCTAAAATCACCTGTTTCTATATAGTATTCTAGAGCTATTCTTATCTTAGGTGGTTGAGATTTTATGAAATCCCAATTAGCATACCTCCTCCTAATCTCTTTAGCCTCCCTAAAATACTCAACCCATTCCTTAAGCCTACTGCTAACATCTGAGGTTTCAGACAGATACTACACCGAGATTTAAGTTACTTAGTGAGTATTTTAGCTTACGGGTACTGTCTAACGCTATTCTATCATTAGAGGTACTTCTATACGAAGTTCCCTTAAACCTCTAAGGACTTTAACTTCTATATAGCCTTTCTCAATACTTTTCTCAGTAAGTCTTCTAAGGTCTTTAGATGATTTGATCGGAGTACCGTCAACTTCTGTAATTATATCTGAAGGTCTTAAACCTACTTCATCAGCTGGTGAACCTCTTAGTACTTTAACAATGATAACACCGTTACTTACAGGTAGTCTGTAGATTCTAGCTAGTTCTGGGGTTATATCAACTACGTAGACACCTATCCAAGCCCTAACAGCCCTCCCATACCTCCTGATATGCTCTAAGAATTGTTTAACCTCATCTATAGGTATTGCAAAACCTATCCCTTGAGCGTAGGGTATTATAGCTGTTGTAACCCCTATAGCATCACCCCTAATATTTATTAGGGGCCCACCACTATTTCCTGGATTTATCGCTGCATCAGTCTGTATTAAGTCCTCAAGTATTAACTCAGGACTTGCAGCTATAGTCCTACCGACAGCACTGACTACACCCATAGTTACTGTAGGCCCTGCCCAAAGACCTAATGGATTACCTACAGCAAATACTAACTCACCTACTCTAATCTTTGATGAATCACCTAATACTATAGGTTGTAAGTCCTCCTCAACACTAACTAATGCTAAGTCCTTCCAAGGAGCTACTGATACAACCCTCCCAATACTTCTAGAACCATCAGCTGTAACTACAGTTATTTGAGAACTACCACTAACTACGTGGTTATTAGTTATTATTAAGTCCTTACTAACTGCGAAACCTGAACCAGCACCTCTAATAGGTACTGGGTTAAGCATGAAGTCATATGCGTAACTCACTGTGAAGAGTGCTACGACAGACTTTGTAGTTCTAGAGATAACTTCTGAAATCTCATTACTTAACTCATCAAGTCTCATAACACACACGATCTAGATATTCACTAAAGATATTAAATCTTAACTCTAACCTAACCTCTCCTCACGTATGTAGGGCTTCCCTAAAGCTGCTGGTGCCCCTAACCTCAATCTAAACCTCTCTACACTGACTATAGCTAGGATAGCTATAGTTGTTAAGTAGGGTATCATAGCTAGGAAGTAAGTACTGATACCTACCCTACCTTGAAGCATATATGATAACGATATTAGTGAGGCCATCATGTATGAAGCTAGTAAAGCTCTTAAAGGTACCCACATACTGAATGCTACTAAACCTACAGCAACCCAACCAATACCTGCAGTTATATTCTCAACCCAAGTACCTACAATACCTAACGATAGGTAAGCACCTCCAAGACCTACTAAGAAACCACCTAAACCTACAGCTAATAACCTAGTCCTAACAACATCAACACCTAAAGACTCAGCAATTACTGGATTCTCACCACAAGCTCTAATAGCACTACCTAACTTAGTCTTAAATAAGAACCACATACATAGTATAGGTATGATTATAGATATGTAGACTACGACGTCCTGCTTAACTATAGCTACTACTAAAGGCTTTAGGTAATCAGGTAATGGTATGTCGTACGGGTATAACGGACTAGGTCTTAAGCCTAGAAGAGACCTACCGACATAACCCCTACCTAGAAGTGATGTTATTCCGAGACCTACCATAGTAGTAGCTATACCTGAGACTATCTGATTAGCACCGAAGACAATAGTTACTAAGCCGTGTAGTAGGGCTAGTAGAGCACCTACTAAACCACCTAGTAGGAGACCTACTAAGTAATTACTACTTAGTAAGGTAGCTACAACACCTACTAATGCAGCTACGATCATACAGCCCTCAACACCTAAGTTAATAACTCCAGACCTCTCAGTAATTACCTCACCAGTTGTTGCTAGGATTAAAGGTACTGCGTTCTTAAGGGTTAAGAATATGAAGTTACCTATCAACACCATATCAATCATATCATCACCTAAACCTAATCACTAACCTGTAATTTATGAAGAACTCAGCAGCAACTATAGATAGTAGTATCATACCGTTCATGAGGTTTACAACACCTTCTGACTGACCTAACACAGCCTTAATTGCTAACCCACCATTAACTAAAGCACCCATCAGTAGTGATGCCGGTATCATAGCTAGTGGTTCAAGTCTTGAGATCCAAGCAGCGACTATAGCTGTATACCCTAAACCCTCAGTAACACTCCATGACTTAGGCCCTAACCTATGATGTATAGATAGTAGTTGTAGAGCACCTGCTAAACCAGCTAAAGCACCACTAATCACAAAGCTTAGTAAGACTACTTTAAAGAAACTCATCCCTGAAGCATATGCTGTAGATGGGTTTAACCCGTAAGCCCTAATCTGAAAACCTAACTTACTCATCTTAGTAACTACGTAAGTAAGAAACACTACTAACGTGAAGACTAAGAAGTTAATTACTGGTACACCGTCATGTGTAGGTATTGTGAAGACTGTAGGTATAGGTTCTGTTAGTGGGAAGCCGTAAGACTTAGGACTCCTCCACGGACCGTAGATTAAGTAATCAACTAGTGAGTACGCTATGAAGTTCATCATTAAAGTAGTTAATACCTCATTAACATTTAATAATGCTTTAAGAGTAGCTGGTAGTAAACCCCATATAATACCCCCTAACACACCTACTAAGAGAGCTACTACTACAGATGTAGGACTACCTAGACTTAAAGTGTATGCAGCCCAAGCAGCGAATACAGCACCTACGGCCATCTGACCCTCAGCACCTATCGAGTATATACCTGCTCTATACACTATTAGCAAGCCTGAAGCTATAATACCTATAGGGACTGCATACCTAATACTAACTCTGAGGTCATCGTAAGATGTTAGAGGTCTTACGAATAACCTATCTACGACTTCATATGGGTTAGCCCCTAATAACACCTCAAATAATATGAAGAGGAAGACACCTACTATGAATGAGGTTAAATAAGTAACTAACTTAAACCTACTTGAGACCTCATAACGTCTAAGGACCTTAACCCTAAACATCTACGATACCCAACATAGCCTTCTCTAAAGCCTCTCTAGAACACCCTCTAACCCCTTCATAAACTATAGTACCTCTATACATCACTAAAACCCTATCAGATAACTTAATTACTTCGTCAAGGTCTTCAGAGATTAGGAGTACTCCTGAACCACTATACTTAATATTAAGTAGTTGTTCATGTACTATAGAGGTTGACCTCAAATCAAGACCTAATGTAGGGTTATGAGCTACAACTACTTTAGGGTTTAACCTTAACTCCCTAGCAATAATTAACTTCTGAATATTACCTCCTGATAACGCCTTCACCTTCTCTGAAGGTCCTCTAGTAACTATGTTGAAGGTCTTTATACATTCCTCAGCAACTCTAACAGCATCACTTAATCTAAGTAGTGTAAACCTACTGAACATGTAGTAGTCCTTAAGTATTAAATTCTCAGTAACACTCATATCACCTACAACCCCATACTTCAACCTCTCCTCAGGTATGTAGGCTAGACCAGCTCTAAACCTACTACTAGGTCCTTTATTAGTTACATCAACACCATTAATTAATATCCTACCATCCCTTACCCTCCTTAAACCAGCTATAGCCTCCGATAACTCCTTCTGACCATTACCAGTAACCCCAGCTATACCTACAATCTCACCACTCCTAACATTAATTGAGACTTTATTAACTGCTATACCACCCACATCATTAAGTACTATGAGGTCCTTAACCTCTAAGACATTACCACCTACTTCAACACTCTTACTAGGACTAACTACACTACTAACTAACTCACCATCATCACCTACAACTAACTTAACTAACTCATCAACTGAGTACATTTCCTTAGGTCTTGAAGCTACTACCTCACCCCTCCTTAAAACTGTAATCCAATCACTAACCTCTAAAGCCTCTAAGACTTTATGAGTTATTAAGAGTATAGACCTACCATCACTAACTAACTTCTTAAGTATTGAGAAGAGTTTCCTCCTCTCATAAGATGTTAACATTGTTGTCGGTTCATCAAGTATTAATAACTTAACATTAAGTAGTAAAGCCCTAATCAACTCTACCTGCTGTTTCTCACTGAAGGATAGATTACTTACTAATACTTCAGGATCTACTGAGATCCCGTACTTCTCATTAACCTCCCTAACAACCCTACCTATAGTTTTAGGTGATGATAGTATACCTAACTCCTTAAACCCTAAAGCTAAGTTCTCAGCTACAGTCATCCTCTCAATCAACATTGGATGTTGTTGTACTAGGACTATCCCGTAGGATATAGCGTCTTTAGGAGACCTAATATTAACTTCCTTACCGAAGAACTTTATAGTCCCTGAATCAGGTCTGTAGATACCGTAGATTATATTAGCTAATGTAGTCTTACCAGCACCATTCTCACCTAGTAGGACGTGGATTTCATTACTACGTAACTCCAGATCTACATTCCTTAAAGCAACTACGTTACCGAACCTCTTACTCAACCCATTAACACTTAATACTACTTCCCTACCAAGAATTGAATTACCATATAAAAAAGAAGTTTTATTTACCACGACATACACCTATAACTAACTCACAGGTATTGAACCAACGACATTATCTACGAAGACCATCATATTCCATAGGTCTTCATGACCTAAACACTCACCAGGTCTTACTAACACCTTACCGTCTTGAGTAAGTATTGGTTCCTTAACAGCACAGAACGGGTCGAATGCAGGTCTAGGCTCACTCATCTGCTTCAACCTAAGCATTACTAAGTCGTAGACACTCATCTCCTCACCAGTAATCTTCTCCTTAATCTTAACCTCCTTCAACATAGGTATGAACTTCGGGTTTATAGGGACTCCAAAATCAGCACCTAACTCAACAGCACCCTCACTCAGTAACCACCAATAATCTACATTCCTTAAGTTAGTAGTGTTGTAGACACCAGTAAGTACTTTAGCTACTATATCTGCGTAGATAACCTCCCAACGTACTAACTGACCACTAACTACTACATCAGGTCCGAACTTAAGCATAGGGCTGTAGTGTGCGAATGCGTATACAGGCACCCCACGTTTATAGTACTCCTGAGCAACCTCAATAACTGCTGGTGAGTCCTCAGTAAATGCTATTACGTCAACACCTTCAGCAATTAAGGACTCAGCTGCTGACCTAGCCTTAGCTGGGTCGTACCAAGCATGAATCCATCTAACGTAGACCTTAGCGTTGGGGTTAACCTCCTTAACACCTAAAGCAAATGCGTTAATATGTCTGATGACCTCAGGTATTGGATGAGCAGCTACATAACCAACCTTATCAGACTTAGTTAGAGCACCAGCCATCAACCCGTTGAGGTAGTAGACCTGGTAGAAGTCTGCGAAGTAAGTACCCATATTATCCCATCTCTTATAACCTGAACAGTGGAAGAATATGATGTTAGGGAATTCCTGAGCTGCTTTTAAAGTACCGTCCATGAAGCCGAAGCTAGTAGTGAATATTAACTTATAACCCTCACCAATTAACTTCTTAATAACGTCATATACTTTAGGCTCCTCAACAGATTCAACGTAAGTAGTATCTATATAATCCTTAAATAAGTTAGTAATGTATCGTCTACCAACATCATGTGCATGAGTCCAACCGTAATCACCTATAGGGCCTACGTAGATGAAGGCTACCTTAAGCTTCTCAGGAGCTTTAGTTATAGTGACTGGTGTAGTTACCGTAGTAGTTACTGTTGTCGTTACCGTTGTTGGCGTAGCTACTGTAGTAGTTATAGTTACTGTCTTAGGTGGTGGGACTGCTGCAGTACCTACGAAGTAACCTATAGCTACTGCTACTATAGCTACTACAACAACCGCTAAAACTACCTGGTACCTCATTTAACACACCTCTGTATATCCGATATGTACTAGTTTTACATAGTAAAAAATCTGATTAATCAAGCTCATGTTTAAAACTATAGTAGTAAAAAATTTAAGTAGTGTATACCTACCCATTAGGTACGACATGTCAGGTACTGTAATAGTAACTCATACTGATTTAGATGGTGTTGCATCTGCAGCGTTAATACTTAAGTACTTAAGAGTTAGAGGAGTTGATGACTCTAACATCAGTATAGTACTTACACAACCGCATAACCTACATAAAGTCCTTAGTAAGTTAAGCTGTGATGAGTTATTCATAAGTGATTTAGGTATTAACCATAGAACTTATGAGTTACTACTTAATGAGGTACGTAGGTTGAGGAGTGAGGATACTAAGATCTACTGGTTCGACCATCACGTATGGCAGGGTTCTTGGGTTAATGAGTTAGTTAATCTAGGTGTGAACCTATACCTAAACCCTAATACATGTAGTGCAGGTGTTGTAGTTAGTAGTTTAAGACTACTTGATAGTGAATCACAACTACTTGCTAATGCTACATGCTCTGTAGATTTATGGGTATTCAACAACTACTTAGGTAATTACTTAAGTAGGTATGTAGTTTGTAAGGGTGGTAATAAGTGGAGGAAGTACTTAATAAGTAAGTTAAGTGGGTTTAAAGGTGGGTTAGATAGTGAGATCCTTAAATGTGTTGAGGATGTAGTTGATAGGGATTTAAGGACTTACAGTGAGGTCCTTAAGAAGGTATTACTATCAGTTATTGACGGTGTTAAGGTTGCGTTCGTGGTTAAGGAGTGGGAGGAGAGTTCTACATCCTACATAGCACACTTCATAATGAGTAGGGTTAACGCTGATGTAGTAGTTGTGTGTAAGGAGGGTAGTTTAAGTATTAGGAGTAATGAGTTGAATATTAGGGAACTAGCTGTTAGACTCGGTGGTGGTGGTCATCCTAAAGCTGCTGGAGCACCCTTCAAACTACCACTACTTCATAAGTTACTACTACGTATAGGTCTTAAGAAGTACGTACTTAAGTACTGTGCTAAGGTGGTTACCGAAGCTATTAGGAGTGTAGGTATTACTGGTTGAGTTGAACTACTCAACCTCATTCTCACTCGGTATGTATGCTACAACCATACCTTGAGTTTTAGAGACCCACCACCTAAGGAACTCCTGTACAGACCTCCTCTCACTAACATTCACAATAACTTTCTTCCTAGCCCACTCAACATCTTCAGGACTTATCCTACCCTCACCCCTACTAGCAGCTAACCTCACAAACGCGTTAACCTCAGCTGCTGAGAACCACTTAGTCATACCGACTATAGAGTCTATAATACCTTCCTGAACCTTAATCCTGTATCTACTTAAATCCCTCTCAACGATCTTACGCCTCATGACCTTATCCGGATAGCCTAACACTATAGATACGTCAATCCTACCAGGCCTCAGTAATGCTGGGTCTATGAGTTCTGGGTTATTAGCTGTTAATATCGTGAAAGGCCTTTCAGACCTCTGTAGGTGGTATAATATAGTCGTTATCTCACTCACATGTGCTTCATGTATAGTGTACTTCCTACTACTTACGAACTCAGCATCATCTATTACTAAGGCTATCTCAGACCTCCTCCTAATTACTTGATTGAATATAGCGTTTAACATCTTCTCAGTAGCTCCGTACCACATAGACCTATACATACTAGGTCTTAACTCAACAATCCTTAAATTCAGAGCTGATGCTAGGGCTTCAGCCATAACTGACTTACCAACACCTGGAGGTCCTGTTATGAACGCCCCCTTAGGTGCGAAGTCATAACCCCTCACTATAGGGTTTACAATCATTGTCTTAATATCATCTACGATCTTAGGTGGTAAGTCGTTTAAACCCCATGAAGGTATCTTAACAGGTATTCTAACCTCTCTATACTCATTACCATCAGATACTACAGCCTTAATCTCATCATGACCTTCAGAAGACGTTCTTAAAACCATAACTAGTAAGGGTTTAGTAATTCCTAAGGAATTTATAGAGCTTACATACCTTGGTGCATACCTACTGAAGTATTCTAACACTTCATTGAAGAGTATGTGTGATACCTTATGAGCTCTCTTCTTAATCGTAGCATCCGGTAGGTCTGGAGATACTGAGATCAGTATAGGTCTTAATAACTTAACGTCTACGCTACTATCCTTACTAATAGTTATAGTTGATGCTATTAACTTAGGCTTACTAAAACCTTCGAATATGAATATACCTAAGGAGTACTCAGTATTTCTAGAGATTATCTTAGGTATGTAGGTAAGTGATAAAGGTATTAAAGAGTATACTAACTCATTAACGTTTGATGTCCCTGCCCTCAAACTCACCTTCAGTAGTAGGTGGTACTTATCATCATCTAACTCGTTAATTAAGTCCTTCCTCTTTATAACTGCCTCAACAACTTTATAAGATAGTGAACTCTCAATAGGTTTAACAAATGTTAGTAGGAAGGTCCTAACAGACTTGTAGAGGTTAGTCCATAACACCTTAATATCTACTACCCTCCTCTCACTCACTTAACTACCCTCCAACTACTCAAGTAGTACAAGTCTTAAAAACATGTACCTCTTCAAAGTAAATAAATTACTTAAATAATCAGTGTTGGGAGGTATTACCAATACTTAAATATAACTACGTAGTGATTAGTTAGGGGTTAACTATTAAGCAGCAGAAGAAGACGGCAGGTAAGGTAGTTAAGGTTAGGAAGACTAGACGTAGGTTAACACCTAAGACCTTAGCTATAGTTTTAGTAGTGGTTATGTTATCAGTAGTTACGGTATTTACATACTATACATACAGACCGTCAGCTTCTGAAGGTACTCCCACAACCTTAAAACCTTATGAAATCCTAAAATCTTTGGTTGAGGGTAATGATACCAACGCTATCCTCGTATACAACGTCTCAGGTAACTTACTAGTAGATACTGTAGTGTTAGGTGTGTATGATAGGTTAGTATTCCTGGTACAGCCTATGTATATTAACCAGAGCGAGGGTTCTGAGAATGTAAGTGTTATTAAGTATTACTTAATACGTTACGATACTGAACACTACTTAAGTAACTACCTACTCCCTAAGTTAGGGACTACATACGTTACTGAAGAGTTAAGTAACTTACTAGTTAATGAGTTAGTACTGAATAGTACGTGCAGTAACTTTAGTAAGGAGTATTTAGGTGAAGTTAGTAGGTATGTAGGTCCTTTAGGTGAGGTAGGAGTTAAAGTGTTTGAAGTGAGGTGTGATTCAGCATTAATTACTAAGGCTCTTGAAGCTACCTACAACATACCTGTTGAGGTTGTCTACGTAAGTAATAATACTAATATTAAGGTAGTATTAGATAGTGTTATGAAGTACTGAGTTGATGAGACCTACGCAACTGATTGTTGATGACTACGTCATCAGCTGAATATTTTAACTACCTACAACTATATTATAGGGTTATTACGTGGTTGTGGTCTCACCTCAACTATATAGTAAGCATATAAGTATGTCAGGTGTTTTACAGAGGGTTAGTAAGGTGTTGGAGGAGGATGATGAGGTTAATGAGTTGTTAAGGATGAGTAATATCATGGCTGTTACTAGACTTAAGTATAACGACCACGGTATAGTACATGCTAAGATAGTAGCAGGTACTTCATTAGAACTTCTAGACCTCATGATTAGGAGAGGTATTGAACTAACTACTTTAAGGGATGGTACTGCTAAGAATTTAGATGATGTTAAGTTAATAATCTTCTTATCAGCTTACCTACACGATATAGGTAACTCAATACATAGAGTTGAGCATGAGTATGTAGGTGCTTTAATAGCTAAGGATATAGTTGATAGGGTTTTAAAGACATCTCTAGACCTACCTACGAGGAGGTTAGTAAGTATTAGACAGGAAGTATTACACTCAATCTACGCTAGTAGTTATGATGCTGAATGCTTAACTATAGAATGCGGTATTACTAAGGTAGCTGATGGTTTAGATATGTCTGAGGGTAGGGCTAGAATACCTTATAAGTTAGGTAAGGTTGATATGCATGCAGTATCAGCGTTAAGTATTAAGAGGGTTGAGGTAGACTCTGGGGAGAGACCAGTTAAGATCTTAGTGTATATGGATGATCATGCAGGGTTATTTCAGTTAGAACGAGTCCTAATACCTAAAGTCTTAGGGAGTGGTTTGAAGGAATTACTAGAGATTTACGTCATAACACCTCAGAAAACTTTAAAGTACTTCCCTAAGGATTAGACTTATAAGTACTTAACTTAAAATCTTACTGTGATTAATGTATGAAGTCCAACATATTAGTACTTGAACCTGTCTCAAGGACTGTATCATTAGCATTATCTCTGAAGAAGGTATTACTCGATGTTAAGACTAAGTACCAACATGTCCAGATAGTTGAGATTGAGGAGTTCGGTAGGACTTTAATACTTGATGGACTGATACAGTGTGCGGAAGCTGATGAGTACTTATATCATGAGTCCTTAGTCCACCCAGTAATGACTACCCACCCAAAACCTAAGAAAGTATTAATAATAGGTGGTGGTGATGGTGGGGCTTTAAGAGAAGTACTTAAGCATAACTTAGTTGAGGAGGTAGTCTTAGTCGATATTGACGGTGAGTTAGTAGAGATTGCTAAGAAGTATTTAGAGGTGATACATAGAGGTTCGTTTAACGACCCTAGGAGTAAGGTAGTGATTATGGATGGGTTTAAATTTATTGAGGAATCAAACGATCAGTACGATGTCGTAATCCTAGACTTAACAGACCCTCACGGACCTGAGATAGCTAAAGCATTATACTCTAAGGAATTCTACAGTAAGTTAAGGAGTAGGTTATACGATGATGGTGTTATCGTAACTCAGAGCGGTAGCTCATTCTTCTTCCCTAACACGTACGGACGTACAGTAAGTAATGTGAGGCAGGTATTCAACATAGTTAGAGAGTATAGTGTGTGGGTACCGTCCTTCGGCTACGCATGTAACTTCATACTAGCTTCTAATAGTTACGACCCAGTAAAACTGAGTATGTATGAGGTTAATGAGAGGTTGAGGGTTAGGAACGTATCTACATCATACTATAACGGTGAAGTCCATGAGATGTTTATGAGGTCACCAGTAATATATAATAGGTTTAGTGTTTATGTAGACCTTTAATAAAGTCATACAAGCTTATGTTGTAATGTGTTGAGTACCTCCCTGCCAGACTTAGTTATTAAGACCATATCCTCAACCCTAACCCCGAATTTACCCGGTATGTACACACCTGGTTCTAAGGTGATAACCATCCCAGGTTTTAAGACATCATTAACTCCTTGAGCAATTCTAGGGTATTCATGAACTTCAATACCTACTCCATGACCTGTTGAGTGTATGAAGTACTTATCAAGTCCATACCTACTTAACACCTCCCTAACCCTCCCATCAACTTCAGATACCTTAACGTAAGGACCTACGAAATCCTCAACAGTTTCTAACGCCTCAACAACTACTTCAAACACTTTAGATACTTCATTAGGTAGTCTACCTAAGGATACAGTCCTAGTAATATCTGATGAGTACGACCTATAAATAGTGCCTAAATCCATAATTATAGGTGTGTTAGGCTGTATAACGTTACTACTAGGTAGTGCGTGTGGGTATACTGAGTTAATACCTGAAGCTACTATAGTGTTGAAGGCTAAGCCATCAGCACCTAAATCCCTCATAAACTTCTCTAAAACCCCTACAACACCTAACTCAGTAACCCCGTAACTCAACTCATTAATAGTCCTCATCAACGCTTCTTCAGATATCCTTAAGGCATTACGAATAAACTCAACCTCATACCCTTCCTTAACAGACCTCATAAACTGTATATCATTACCTATATCAACTACATCAAGAGTTAACGTCTTAATCAACCTGTATATGAGGTAGTTAATGTAGTTTAAGTCAATACCTAACCTACTAATACCTGATACCCTCCTCCTAACATAACCTATTAAGTCTTCAACGTAGTCTACATAAGCTTTAACTGGATACGTACTATACGGTACTACATTAATATCTTGAGTACTTACAGAATTTGAAACCCTCTCATAATCAAGTAATGGTGTCAATAACGTTACCTCATCATTAACAATCAACATTAACGTACCTGAAGGTTTCGGGATCCCTGTGAAGTACGTAATATTCTGTTGACCACATATAACTACGGATTCCAACCCCTTAGAACTCATCAACTCCTTCAACTTATTCAAGTTTATCATGTGTGGATTCATTGAAATCCTAGGAAAAAGTGTTAGTTTAGTTAATAACTACTTAAGGAAATCACTTAACATATGCTTTCCAGAAGTATACTTGCTCACCATCTATATGTACCTTAAACTCTTGTAGACTTGCTGATGATGCGAAGAACCACTTCTGAGTGTATAGGAATATCCACGGAGCATCACGCCATATAATCTCTATAGCCTTCCTATAGTACTCAGCCCTCTTACTCTCATTTAATTCAGTCATACCTAACTCTAAGAACTTATCAACCTCTGAGTTGTTGTAGTGTGCTGCTGCTAACCCTTTAGGAGGTGCTTGAGCTGAGTGGAACTGTCCGAAGAGTGCGAAGTGTGCATCAGCTACTGCAGGACCCCAACCTAAGAATACCATATCGAATGTCTTCTGATCTAGTGGTTTAAGTAGTTCTGCTACGAAGCTAGGCCAGTCCATAGTCTTCAACTCAACAGTGATACCGACCTTAGATAAGTATGCTTGTATAGCTTCAGAAGCCTGCTTATCCATTAAGTACCTACCTGTTGGATGCATTAACACTACTTTAAATCCTTGTGGGTATCCAGCCTCAGCAAGTAACTTCTTAGCTTTCTCAGGGTCGTAAGTATATGGAGGCATATCAGCATATCCGAAGAAGTGTGGTGGTAATGGTGCGTTAGTCTTAATAGCAAGTCCGTAGAGTATGTTCTTAATTATTGAGTCAACATCTACTGCATAGTTAAGTGCTTGTCTAACTTTAGGATCTGCTAGAGGTCCTCTAGGAATTATAGCTACGAATATAATCCTATTACTAGTAGGTGTTATCACTGTAAACCTAGCATCACCTTTAACTCTCTCAAGATCTGTAGGCGGTAAGTTGAATGCGAAGTCTACATCACCTGCTAGTAGAGCTGCTAACCTAGTAGATGCTTCAGGAATTACTAACCACTCAACACTCTTCAGTATAGGTTTCTCACCCCAGTAATCATCGAATTTCTCAATAACTATCCTCTTACCCTTCTCCCAAGCTACGAACTTATACGGACCTGTACCAACAACTTCAGTTATAGTCTTATTTCCGAAGGACTCAATAACTCTAGAACTCGTTATGAGTAGATAAGTACCTACAGCTCTAAGGAATACTGCATAAGGTGACTTCATATACACCTTAATAGTGTACTTATCAACTACTTCAACCCTATCTATAGGGCCTAACTGACCCCTCTGAGGAACTCTAACTGTAGGGTCTAACCACCTATCGAAGTTAGCCTTAACTACGTAGGCATCAAGTTCTGAACCATCATGGAATTTCACACCCTTCCTAATATAGAACGTGTATACCTTACCGTCTGGTGAGACCTCCCACCTCTCAGCAAGCCAAGGAATTACATTACCTTTATCATCAAACCATACTAAAGTCTCATAACAATGTCTTAATACGTTATAAACCATAGTAGTAGTCTGTGCGTGAGGATCTGCAGTATCTAAGTCAACACCTATAGCTACCTTAATACTATCCTTCTTAGTAGTGATAGGTGATGTAGGGGATGTCGGCGTAGGTGTAGGTGATGGTTGTGGCTGTCTAGTTAGTAATGTAATACCACCTACAACAGCTATCACAACAATTACAGCTATTAATATAGCTGCAGTCTTACTTAAAGCACCTTTACTTAACCTCATAGAGTACCCCCTATACTAGGGAGTAGAGGTTTTTAAACCTTAAACTAATATTCACGTACGGTTAGACCAATAAATAAAATTTAATTTAGCTATGTGTTAACGATAATGAAAATTTAGTCTGTGTAGTCGTTAATCCTTATACAAGCGACTTTATGGTCTTTAGAGACCTCAACTAATTGAGGTTCTACTGAATTACATTCAGGTCTTGCTATAGGGCATCTAGTAACGAATCTACAGCCCTTCGGCGGGTTTATAGGGCTTGGAGGCTCCCCCATAGGTTTGAATCTTAAGTCTCTATAAGCGTTAGTTGATGATATTATAGGTGATGAGACTAGTAACATCTTCGTGTATGGGTGTTGAGGGTTCTTGAAGATGTCTTCAGTCCTCCCAACCTCAACTAACTTACCTAAGTACATAACAGCAACTCTATCTGAGATACTCCAAACTAACCCCATATCATGGGTTATGAATATAACACTTAATTTAAACATATCTATAACGTCCATAAGTACGTTCATGACTTGAGCTCTAACAGATACATCTAATGCTGATACTATCTCATCAGCTACTAATACCTCAGGCTCTACAGCTAATGCCCTAGCAATAGCTACCCTCTGCTTCTCACCTCCTGAGAGTTCGTGGGGGTACTTGAATAAGTGGTCTTCAGAAAGTCCTACAGCTCTTAAGAGTTTTAAAGCCTCACTCAATACTTCAGACCTACTTAAACCTGACTTCTTAGTAAGTATTGCTTCTTCTAATATGTTGAATACCTGCATCCTAGGGTTTAAACTACTATCAGGGTTTTGAAATACTGCTTGAATCTTATGTCTTACCTCCCTCAACGAATTACTACGTCTGAATATGTTATAACCTCTATAGAGTACTTCACCGGAGTCAGGCCTTATTAAACCTGCTACCACCCTACCAAGTGTTGACTTACCAGAACCACTCTCACCAACTAATGCTAATACCTCACCACTACGTAGTTCTAAGTCTACACCATCAACAGCTCTAACATAGTTCTTAGAGAATAGACCGGAGTATAGTGGGAAGTACTTCCTAACGTTAACAACCTTAACTACCTCATCCATTACTACCACCAACTAATAAGCATGAGACTAACCTCCCACCAACACTACTTAACTTAGGATCTACTTGAGAACACTTAGATATAGCGTACGGACATCTTGGATGGAATCTACAGCCTGGTGGTGGGTTTATCAGACTAGGTATAGACCCCTTAATCGGTGTAGGCCTCCTCTTCCTCTCATACCTTAGAGTTGAGATTAGAGCCTTAGTATACGGGTGTAGCGGGTCTTTATACATCTCATCAGCTCTCCCAACCTCAACTAACTTACCAGCATACATGACTGCAATCCTATCAGCTATCTCCAACAGTAGTGCTAGGTCGTGGGTTATGAAGACTATCGAAGTATTTAACTCCTTCCTAATCTCGTTAAGTAACTCAACAATCTCAGCCTGTATAGTTACGTCTAAAGCTGATGTAGGTTCATCAGCAACTATTAACTCAGGCTTCTCAGCAATTGCTATAGATATTAAGACCCTCTGCTTCATACCACCACTTAATTGATGAGGGTATGAGTAGACCCTCCTCTCCGGATCACCTATCCTAACAGCTTTGAATAGATTGATAACCTCACTGAAGTACTTACCTACCTTACCACCTCTATGAGCTTCGAAGACCTCACCTACTTGAAAACCTACAGTGTATATAGGGTTTAAGTATGTGACTGGGTCTTGAAATATAATCCCAATCCTCCTCCCCCTAATACTCCTTAACTCATCATTACCTAACTTAAGGATGTCAACACCTTTAAACAGTACCTTCCCGGATACTACCTTAGCTGGAGGTCTTAACAACCCAGCTATAGTTAGAGCAAGTGTTGACTTACCAGAACCACTCTCACCAGCAACCCCTAAGATCTCACCCTTAAATACCTCTAAATCCACACCATCAACAGCTTTAACAGTACCTTGAGGGATCTCGTAGTATACCCTTAAATCAACTACCTCAAGCACCTTCTCCATAGTTAGAACCTCCTAAGAAACATTCTTGACTTAGGGTCTAACGCATCCCTCAAACCATCACCTATTAAGTTAAACGATAACGCAGTTACTGTAATGAACAATCCTGGAAACACGACTATGTGTGGGGAGCTGAATAAGTATACCCTACCAGTACTTACCATAGAACCCCACTCAGGTGTTGGTGGGGGTATACCTAACCCTAAGAAACCTAGAGCTGATGCTAGTAGTATTGAGAAGCCTAAGTAGTATGAAGTCTGTACAATTATAGGTGATATTACGTTAGGTAGTACGTGTTTGAATATTATATACCATGAACTCCTACCGAGTAGTTTAACAGCTGCTATGTAGTCCTCATTAATCACCTGAAGTACTACACCCCTCACTAACCTAGTATAGACTGGGAAAGTACTTATTGATATAGCCATTATTAAGCTAAGGACTCCAGGACCTAAGGAAACCATAAGAGCTATTGCTAGTAGTGTTGTAGGGAATGCTAACGCTACATCAACAACCCTCTGAATCACAGTATCTACATGACCTCCGAAGAACCCTGATACGAGTCCTAAGATACTACCTATTAACGACCCAAGTAAAACTGAGATAAATGATATACCTATAGTGTACCTACCACCAACCATTAACCTACTGAGGATATCCCTACCTAACTCATCAGTCCCTAGTAGGTGTTGAGGTGATGGTGGTTGTCTAGCCCTACCTAAGTTAAACTCGTACGGGTTGTAGGGGGTGTAGACGAAGCTAACTACTACTAATAGTAGGATACCTACTAATACATATAGTGAAGTATACGCAACTCTATTAGATTTAAACACCCTCCACATACTAGCTAATTGCTTCCTCCTAGCTTCTGAAGCCTTCTTAAGTATTAAGTCATCCTCCATAGGATATCCCTAATCCTAGGGTCTATATACGCGTAGACTACATCTACAACTATGTTTATCACTATGAATACTAACACCATGAAGAGTATAATACCTTGAATTAAGATGTAATCCCTAAAGAATATAGCATCTATTAGTAACGACCCTATACCAGGCCATGCGAATACAGTCTCAGTAATTATAGCACCACCTAATAAATTACCTACTTGGAGACCCATTATCGTAACTATAGGTATTAAAGCATTCTTAAGTACGTGTCTCATAATCACTACCCTATCCTTAAGTCCTTTAGCAACAGCTGTTAACACGTGATTACTACTTAATGCTTCAATAACTGAAGACCTAGTAATCCTAGTTAGGTTGCCCATCAATACTAATGATAAGGTTATAGCTGGTAAGACTATATGTCTAGGGCTTTCAGCACCACTTGAGGGTAGTAACTTCAAACTAACTGAGAACACGTATATGAGTATTAATGCTATCCAGAATGAAGGTGTTGAAGCACCTACTAACGAGATTATAGATGTTATGTATGAGACTTTAGAATTAGGTCTTAACGCAGATAGAATACCTAAGGGTAACGCCACAGCTACTGCTATAACCTCAGCAACTAACGCTAAGACTATAGTGTATGGTAGTCTAAAAAGTATCTCATTAATAACTGGTGTACCGAACTTTATAGACCTACCGAAATCACCTCTAAGTATAGTTGATACGTAGTCAATGAATTGTACGTGGAGGGGTCTATCAAGACCTAACTGCTCTCTAATCCTCTGAACATCCTCCTCAAGAGCTTCAGGCCCTGCTATAAGCCTAGCTGGATCACCAGGTAGTACACGGACTAATATGAAGATGAATAGTAGAGCACCTATGAGTGTAGGTATTGAGTGCCATACCCTCCTAACTAGATATCGTACTAGCGTCATTAACTATCCTAAAGTTATTTAGGTAGGGGTTTAAAAACTATGCTGGTAATTCTTAATGTATGAACCGGGATGTAAATATTAATTCAGTAACGTACCAGTAACTATAAAAATTATTTAATTACCTTAATCAGTAGTAGAAAGTGTTTATGAAGTTATGTTCTACTAAATTACCTGCCTTCTTAAAACTAGGGCATACTCTAGATATAGGGCATGAGTTAACTACCTCACATACAGGCCTCTCCCTACTACAGTACTTCCTACCGAAAACCCATAAGAAGTCGTCAAGGACTTCAGGTCTAACACTGAATACCCTACACATTAACTTATACGCATACCTCACATTAACCCTTAACTTAACATCCTCATACTCAGTAAACTCAACCCTACTTAAGACCTTAGAAACTGTATCACTATCTAACTCTATAAGTCGTAGACGTAGTGCTAACCTACTTAAGTGGTTGTCCACAGGTACTTCAACATTTTGAGGATCTCTAACCTCTAACAACCCCCTCCTCATAACGAACTTAAGGAATAAGAAGAACTTCTTCTCTACAGGGTCTGAATAAGCTTTAAACACCTTAAACAAATCACTTAACCCGTTCTTATAAGGATGTCTTACATACCCTTCAGACCTACTCAGTAATTCAGTTACAGAACCGTTGAAGTACTTAATTAGTTTTAACGCAGCATCCCTTAATAACTCAGCCCTAGTACTTGGGTCCCATATAACTACGTTTCTCGAAGTTCTTAACCATTTAATAACGTCTTCAGTACTTACCCTCAACATATTCTCAGGGTTGAAGAAGTCTGGAGACTCATCATATTTTAACTTCCCTAACCTATACAGTAGGTCTGCCCCGTGGTAGAACTTACCGTTGATGTAATCCTCAAATACATCACCTCTTGAAGTCCTATGATCTATTGATACCATGAAGAAGAAATACCTTAGTACTTGTTCTGGGTTGTCACTTCTTGATGGATAGAAGTCCGGGTCTGTAAAGTCCTCTAAGTACGTTACGACTTTATTGAATACCTCCTCTATAACTCTACCGACAGCATATACCTGACCTACATTAACAGCTACATACACGATTTAGTGAATTTCATGAGAGATTAAAAACGTTTAGCTACGTAGTTTTATGGGTTTAGTTATGGTTGGTCCGGTAATTATTAGGGCTAGGAAAGGAGATATAGCTGAGAGGGTTGTAGTTTGTGGTGATCCAGCACGTACTGAGCATGTAGCATCACTACTTGAGAATCCTAAACTAGTTAATAGTAATAGAGGTCTACTAACATATACTGGTACGTATAGAGGTATACCGGTAACAGTAGCTACTCACGGTATTGGAGGTCCTTCATCAGCTATAGTTGTTGAGGAGTTAGCTATGTTAGGTGGTAAGGTATTCGTTAGGTTAGGTACTTGCGGTGCTATGGTTAAGGGTTTAGGTATTGGTGATATAGTCATACCGACAGCTGCAGCGTATAATCAAGGAGGTCTCTACTACCAGTATATAAAGGAGAACATATGTACGGCCTCAGCACCACACTACGAAGTACTTAACGTTATAGTTAATGAGGTTAGTAAGTCAGGTGTTAAGTACGTAGTAGGTCCTGTAGTAAGTAGTGATGCGTTCTACGCTGAAGACCCTGAATTCGTTAGGAAGTGGACTAGTAGGGGTGTAATAGCTGTTGAGATGGAGTGTGCTACATTATTCGTTCTAAGCCTTATGAGGGGTTTGAAATCCGGTGCATTACTACTAGTTAGTGATTCATTAGTTGAGGAGTTAGGGTTTGCAACAGCTGAGGAACTACGTCACTACGTAGAGAGGGCTGGTAGGATAGTACTAGAAGCTATTACTAAGGTTAAGGTAGACTAGATATCCCGTCATAACCACTAATACAAAGTATTTTATTTTTAAATTACTCATTATTTTGGATGAGCTAATGCGTAAGTTAATACTACCTATACTGTTAATACTAATACTCACGATAATACCGACCTACCCACAGTCCTACAACACCTCAGTAGTTAGTAGGGGTAGGTACGTAACTATAGTTGCTGTTAGTCAACTACCTAACGGTAGCTACGTCGGTGTTACTGCAGAACTCCACGTCAGGATATCCTGCCCAGGATCAGGTCATGTATACGTTGAGACCTTACCCCTAAGTGAGTTAGACCTTCAAGCATCAACTAGAGTAGCTGCTTTAGTAGCTAGTAGGGTAGCAGGTATTGACTTCAGAGCTTGTGATTACTACGCATCAATAACTTCTGAAGCCCCTATAGTTGGCGGTCCTAGTGCTAGTGGTGTTACTGCAGTAGCTTTCGCATCAGCATTACTTAACCTACCGTTAAGAAGTGATGTAGTTATGACTGGTATGATAATGCCTGACGGTAGTGTAGGACCTGTTGGAGGTCTTAAAGCTAAGCTTGAAGCAGCTGCAAGTATAGGTGCTAAGAAGTTCTTAGTACCTTACGGGCAGGTATACGATGTTGAGTACGTCACAGTTACTGAGCGTAGGGGCTCTGTAGTTATTTATAGGACTGAGCAAGTAGTTGTTGATTTAGTAGATTACGGACGTAAGTTAGGTGTTGAGGTAGTACCTATAGCTAATATCTTTGAAGCTCTTGAAGTATTTAGTGACGGTATTTATAGGAAGCCTGTAGCTAGTGAGGCTATAGGAATTATTGAGAGTATGCGTTCAGGACTAGACCCGATATTTAAGGATTGGGTTAGTAGTATTAAGTATGAAGTTAGTAACTACTTAAGTGCTGGTGATTCTATAAGGAGTACTGCTTTAAAGTCATTAAGTCGTAGTGAGGCTACATACATTAACAACCTACTTAATAATATAGAGTCTAGGATTAACGACTTAATAACTACAGCTAAGGGTTTTGAGGGTAGGGGGTTACTATATGCAGCAGCTTCAACATATTTCCAAGCGTTAATAAATGTAAAGTGGCGTTACTACATACTTAAGTCTATATTAGATAGTGATTACTTAAGGAGTACTACATACAATATCAACTCAACAATTTATAAGTTAATTGATGAGGTCTACAACTCAGTTAGTGAGAGTATTAGTTTAGAAGGTATTAGCGTGTTAGCTAATGTGTTGGAGAGGGTTTACGACGCATACATATACTTGAATAACTCATTAAGTTCTCAAGGTATTGAACAAACTACTTACTACTTAGCACTTGCAGATGCTAGAGTATATACTGCGAAGTTATGGTTTAAACTGCTTAGTAGGGGGTCTGAATCCAGTAGGTATATATCAGTTAAAGATATTAAGAGTTTAGTAGTTAGTATAGAATCACTAGCTCAGAACATCTACGCATACATACTAGCATTCTCAAGTAGTTTAACAATACCTTCAGATATATTTAATGAAGCATATATGAGGTACTCATTAATGAGTAGGTTAAGTAATGACTTAGATAAGTTCTCAGTAGGTCTGAGTTCATTAGGTTATATGTACTTAACACTAGTTACTATGTTTGTTAAGGACTATAACGACTCAGTTAAAGCCTTAAACAGTACTATACTATCAACTCTAGAATTCTTAAGTACTTCAATACCTATAGATGCTGTAGTCTATATGGAATTAACTAACGCTTATTCTTCAGACCCTCAATACCAGACATATATGTTAGCAAGACTATCAATGCTCCTATCAACATATCTAAACCTAGAATACATAGGTAAGCAACCATTAATAATAGAGGGTGAGACCACCTTAACCACAACTACTAAAACAGTTACTAAGACAGTAGTAATTACTGAAACAGTTACTGTTACTGAGAAGGTAAGTACTACACAAATCAGTAGTAACTATAGAGGAGATCTAACCACTACGTTAATATCTATATGTATAATCGTAATCCTAGCCTTAGCATTAATCATAGCTAGAACCCCTATCAAGACAAAACACTAAACACATCATTACATAGGATTACTAACTACTTAATAAACTACTGTAGATCTTATAGGGATCACTATTGGTTAGAGTTGCATACTACGGTGATGTTGGGAGTTATAGTGAGGAAGCTTCTCTAAAGTTCTTTAAACATGCTGAACTACGTCCATGTAGGAGGTTTAAAGACGTATTCGACTACGTAGTGAGTAAGGAGGTAGACTTCGGTGTAGTCCCTATAGAGAATTCTTTAGAGGGTAGTGTTGGTGAGGTCTACGACTTACTTAAGGATTTTAACGTCATGATATATGGTGAGGTTCAGTTAAGGATTTCACACTGCTTGATAGCTCTCCCAGGAGTTGAGTTAGGGAGTATTAAGTATGTCTACTCCCACCCTCAAGCACTAGCTCAATGTTCTAAATTCCTAGATAGGTTAGGTGTTGATGTAGTCCCTTACCATAGTACATCATCTGCTGTGAGGATGATTAGGGAGAGAGGTCTTAAGGATTCAGCAGCAGTTGGTAGTTTAAGAGCTGCTGAGTTATACGGTATGGAGGTATTAGCACGTGATATTCAGGACAACCCTAACAACTACACTAGATTCTTAGTTATTGCGTTACACGACCATGAACCTACAGGGAATGATAAGACTTCAGTAATTATAGGACTCCCGCATATTCCAGGATCTCTCTATAGGGCATTACATGAATTCGCTATTAGAGGTATTAACCTAACTAAGATTGAGTCAAGACCTAAGAAGGAGGTGGTGTGGGAGTATATATTCTTCATAGATTTCGAAGGTCATAGGTTGGATAGTAAGTGTTTAGAAGCTCTTAACGCCTTACGTAACTCTGTACCGTTTATGAAGGTCTTAGGTTCATACCCTAAAGCTACTTAAACATAACTTATTACTGATTAAGTAACTAGTAAATATTTCTACTTAGGTATTAGGTCTAAGTTATAAAGTGTTTATAGCTAATCATGAACTTCTTAAAAATATTTAAATGTTGTTTTAGAAGGTTATGGGTGGTTCAGTGAGTATAGCTAGGAGTGCTAAGCTACTCTTAATAGCTATAGCTGTAGGTTTCGTAGTAGGTATTGTTCTAGGGTATGCTGTAAGTATTACATTACCTAAGACTACTCAAGCAGTACTAGCTGATTGGTTTAAAGCTCTAGGTGATATATTCGTACGTTTAATTAGGGTAGTAATACCGTTACTTATATTCTTCACTATAGCTGCTGCAACATCATCTATAGCTAGTGCTAAGAAGTTAGGTAATATCTTAATCTTAATCCTAGTAGTCTATATACTGACTTCAGCATTAGCTGCTTTCTGGGGTGTCTTAGCAGGTCAGATATTCACTCCAGGAGCTTTAGTAGGTCTTCAAGTACCTAAAGACTATAAACCACCTACACCACCATCAGGTGTTAGTATACTACTATCATTCTTCCAGACAGACTTCAACTCCTTACTAACTGTTGGTGGTTCTATGACTATGATAATATTCGCGATATTATTAGGTGTTGCTGTTGTGTTATTAGGTGATGAGGGTAAGAAAGTCTCTCAATACCTATCACTAGCTTCTAAGATTATGATATCATTCGTTAGAGTTGTTATGTATTACGCACCTATAGCTGTATTCGCATATGCTGCGTGGTTAATGATTAAGTACGGACCTCCTATGTTAGGTGCTTACGTTAAGTTCGTAGCAGCTCAGTACAGTTTCTCACTACTCCACTTCTTCATAATATACTCAGTACTCGTAATGTTAGGTGGTTTAAACCCTATGAAATACCTTAGAATTCAGTCAACACCATTCCTAATAGCATTTACTACTAGGTCTTCAGCAGTAACCCTACCTTATAATATGGAGGCTGCTAAGAGGATGGGTGTGCCTGGAGAGTTATTCGGGATTACACTACCTATAGGAGCTACTACGAATATGGATGGGACAGCACTATATCAAGCGTTAAGTGCTATGTTCATAGCTCAACTATTCGGGATAACGTTAACACCTTACCATATATCATTAATAGTATTAGCTGCTGTGGTAGGTTCTGTAGCTACTGCTGCAATACCTGGTGGTGGGACTGTAATGTTAGCGTACGTGTTATCAGTTGTAGGACTACCGTTAGAAGGTGTTGGGATAATGTTAGTCATAGACCCTATAACAGATGCTATGAGGACAGCTATAAACGTATCAGGAGATAACGCATCTACAGTCCTCATAAGCAGGTTCTTAGGATATAAACTACAGCCTCAATAAACCAAAATTTTTCTTCCCATAATAACAACTTCGTAGCTACGGGGTTATAAGGGTATGTTAGTAATACCAGTCTTCATCCTAACCTTATTAATAAGTTCTAAATACCACTGAGGTTGTGTAGAGTCCCTCACTACTCTATCAGGTGTGTAAGGTCTTAAGTCTATGACTGGAGTACCGTTGAATAGGTCTAAACCTTCAACGTATAAGAACCTACCATCACGTCTAACGAGTCTAACTATAGTTATAGCTATTGGGTTAGGCCTATGTGGTGAGTCTGTACAGAAAACACCTACTACAGGTAATTCCTCAGGACTTAACCCTAATTTAATCAACTTCCTAGGTCTTACCTCAAGAACTTCCCTACGATCCTCTGGAACTTTATGTAGGTACGCTACAATAATTATATGTGAGAAGCCGTCAATACCTTTAAGACCTTTAGCAAATTCTTCATATACTTCAATAACTCCTGAAACCCCTGTTAAAGACTCTCTAACCTCATCATCACTAAACGATGTGTGGATAACACCTATAGGTCTTAACCAGAACTTACTACTCATGACCCAACCCAAAAACCTACTTACTCCTCACTTATTAGGTTTTTAACGTTTTAAGTCATTTACTGTAGGTGTAGTACTTGTCAGACCTTAGAACAATCCTTAAGAAGTTATTGAAGGGTGAGTTAAGTGTTGATGAGGCTGAGAAACTTATTAAGTTATTAGCTGTTGAGGACTTAGGTAATGTAGTATTTGATGTTAGTAGGGAGTTACGTAGGGGTATTCCTGAGGTTGTCTTAGGTGAGGGTAAGGACTTAAACACCTTATTAAGTATTGCTAAGTACTTAACACCTAAGTTAGGTAGGTTAATAATTTCTAGAGTTCCTAAGGAATTACTAACACATCTTTCTGAGGAGTTAAGTAAGGATTTCTCAGTAAGTACTTACAGTAGGTGTGGGTTAGTAGTTGTTAGGGGTAAGGGGTTCGAGAGTGATGTGTTGAGGTGTAGAGTTGCTGTAGTTACTGCAGGTACTGCTGATACCCCAGTAGCTGAGGAGGTTGAAGCTATACTTAAGGAGTTTAGGTGTGAAGTACTCAGTATATATGATGTAGGTGTTGCAGGTCTTCAAAGAGTTATTAACGCTGTTAAGAAGATTAAGGAGTTTAACGCTGATGTAGCTGTAGTTATTGCTGGTAGGGAGGGAGCACTACCCTCAGTAATATCATCACTACTAGACATACCTGTAGTTGCTGTACCGACATCACATGGTTACGGCTTCGGAGGTTCTGGGATTTCAGCATTAACATCAATGCTTCAGTCATGTTCTCTAGGTATTGCAGTAGTTAATATAGATAACGGTGTTGGTGCAGCATTATTCACTATGTTGATATGTAGACGTATTAGTTATGTGAGGGAGGTTTGTGGGTAAGGTATTAGTTGTAGACCCTACATTAGCTGGAGTCTCAGGTGATATGTTAGTAGCTGCTTTATTAGACTTAAACAGTAAGAAATCATTACTTGATGAGTTATCAAGGTCTTTAAGTAGGTTACCGCAGGTTAAGGAATTCAACGTAGTTGTTGAGGAACGTAACGTTAGTGGTTTTAAGGCTAAGTATGTTAGGTTATCAGTAAGTGAGGTTAGGGAGGTTATCACAGGTAAGGACTTAATCAATTACTTAGAACGTGTAGGTAGTGACTTAAGCTTAAGTGAGGATGTTATGAGGTTAGCTAAGGACGTACTAACTAGTATACTTAAGGTTGAGGCATTAATACATAACTCAACAGTTTATGACGTACATCTCCATGAGGTAGGTTCTATAGATACTTTATTCGATATACTAGCTACTCTCACGATATTAGATGATATGGGGTTACTCAATAGTAGGAAGTACTCACTCCCAGTAGCTGTAGGTGGTGGTTTAGTAAGGACTGAACATGGCTTAATACCTAGTCCAGCGTACGTGACGTTAGAGATACTTAAGTCTAGGAATTACTACGTAGTTGGTGGACCTATTAATGAGGAATTAACAACACCTACAGGTGCTGCATTACTAGTAACTCTATTCAAACCTGTTAAGTACTTACCTTTAATGAAGGTTGAAGGAGTTGGTTATGGTTGTGGTAGTAAGGTGTTTAAGGAATTACCGAATATCCTTAGAGTAGTATTAGGTACTTCAGATGAGTTAAACATGTTAAGTTATGATGATGTATACGTACTTGAGACAAACGTAGATGACGTTACTGGTGAGGTCTTAGGTTATGTGGTGGAGAAGTTATTGAGTTTAGGTGCTTTAGACGTAGCTATAATACCTACAACTACTAAGAAGGGTAGGCCTGGACATATAGTTAAGGTTATATGTAGGGAGGAGTTAGTACCTGAACTAACTAAGTACTTAGTTGAGGGGTTAGGTACCCTCGGTGTTAGAGTCTTAAGAACTAGTAGGTATGTAGTACCTAGGAGGGAGGTTAAGGAGTTAAGCATTAGTGATGGGGGTAAGGAGTTTAAAGTTAGGGTTAAGGTATGTATGGATAATCAAGGTAATATCATTAGGGTTAAACCGGAATTCGATGATTTGAAGAGAGTTGCTGAGGAGTTGGGGGTACCGGTTAGTAAGTTAGTTAGTGAGGTCTTAAGGAATCTTAAGTAGTGTCTAGGATATTACGTGTTGGAGGAATCCAGAAATAATTAAAACTATAGTTGATGCTATTAGAACACCTAATTCTATAGCTATTAACGACTTAAATCTGTTGAAGCCCATGATGAACACTATTAACGATGCTGTCCAAGCACCAGTAACTGGGAGTGGTATCGCTACGAATATAGTCAACCCTATAAGTCCTTTCTTCTCTACCTTAACCCCCTCCCTCCTAGCACGTTCAAGTAATCTTATGTAGGTCTTAAGTATAGCTGATGGTATACACCTTAAACTCCTGATTAGGCGGTCTAAGTAGTTAAGTATTGATAACGCTATAGGTGCTACTAGTAAGTTCCCAATGATAGCTAATACTATAGCTAATACCTCCTCATTAAAATCATTAAATAGTATTAACGCTAACGGTATTGAACCTCTAACCTCAGCTATTGGGAGTAATGAAGTTATGAAGACAGTAATATAGTTTAATATATTATACATTAAGTAGTTCTCCCTTCACAACAACTCACTATATAGTTACTTAAGTCATTAATTGTTAGTCCGTGGATTACTCCGTTAACCTCCTTACTAAACCTCTCTAACTCCTTAACAACACTTTCTACAGGTACCCACTTAAGTCTAGCCTCAATATCATATACTAAAGTATTAGGGTATGTGAAGAAGTCACCAGTTATTAAAACACTCTCTAAGACCCCCTCAAACACCTTAACATGAATCCTTAGTAAACCTGCAGGTGTTTTATAAGTACATACCCTATTAAACCCTGAACCCCTCCTAAACTCGTAGACCCACTCAAAACTCCTATACTTCTTAACAACCTCTTCTAACTCCTTCAACTCCCAATCATTTAAATCACCATCAACTACATCTACGTTTAATACCTCCTTAACAGCCTTCTTAAACGCTACTACTACATCATCTACTGATGGTTTATAACCTAACTCACGCTTAACTGTAGTTATCCTCTCCTCAAAACTCTTAACTACTTTATCACTTAACTTCTCTATAGGTAGTTTAAGTAGTTTAAGCATTAACTCTACGTTGAAGTCTAGTAGTACAGTACCACAGAATAGTACTCCATCGTAATCCACGTATATACCAGTACCTGATATCTTACGACCACTAACTTCAACATCATTCTTAGGTCTGAATACAGCTTTAGTAACTCCTAAGTTATGGAATGCTTTAATAGGTATCTTTATTAAGTACTCATACATTGAGCTAATATCTAGATTAGCTACGTAATTCCTAGGAATCCATAACTCCCAACCAGGTGTATCCTCATACATTAGTATTGTACCACCACCTGTAGGCCTCCTATTAACCCTAAAACCTAACTCCTTAGCTAACTCAACATTTACTTCCTCATAGACGTCCTGGTTAAAGCCTACGAGTATTACTGGTGGGTCGAAAATATTAACACGTAGTGTAGGTGGTGACTTACCTAACCCAACACCTTTAGTTAATACTTCCTCAGTAGCTAGTAGGTAATCATCTGGAGCTCTATGGAATAAGAATCTCCAAGTACTCATTAAGATCCTAGAAAGACTTACTCTACACCTTAAAAACTTACTGAATATCTATACTAGGTAAGAACTTGCTGATAGTATTCGTAACATCTAACATACACTATGAAGTACCTGAACTAGGTATTTACGGTAAGGACTTCCCATCAATAAGTTTAACAGGTAGTAAGTGTGAGTTGATGTGTAAGCATTGCTACGGTAAATTACTGAATAATATGTTACATGTTGAAGGACCTAACAAATTAGTAGGTCTTACTAGGGAGTTAAAGGATTCAGGAATTACTGGTGTCTTACTTAGTGGTGGTTGTGATAGGTTTGGTAGGGTACCTTTTGAGAAGTACTTAAGAGTTATTAAGTATTTGAAGGATTTAGGACTTAAGGTATTCATACATTCAGGTGTTGTTGATGATGTTAGAGCTAGAATGCTTAGGGATTCTGGAGTTGATGCTGTGTTAATAGATTTAGTAGTTCATGAAGGTAGTGTTAAGGAGGTTATAGGTCTTCAAGACTTTAATGCTTACTTAAGGACTTACGAAATACTTAAGGATTACGGATTAACAGTAATTCCACATATAGTTATAGGGCTTTATAAGGGTTTACCGAGTAATGAGTTTAAAGCTATTGATGTACTCTATAAGAACCCACCTAAAGCTGCTGTATTCGTAGTATTCACACCATATCCAGGAACTCCTTACGAGTCTTTAAACCCACCAAAACCTCAGTACGTGTTGGATGTGCTTAAGTATGGTAGGGAGAGACTTAACGGTATACCGTTAACTATTGGTTGTATGAGGCCTAGGAGTGAGGATTACTTAAGTATTGAGTTAAGAGCTATTGAGTTAGGTTTTAACGGTATCGCATTCCCAACAACTCAAACACTACATTACCTAGTTGAGAGGGGGGTTAAGTTTAGAGTAGTTCATGAGTGTTGTGCATCTATTTACGAATACGTTAAGTATTAATTACTGTATGTATAGTTACTTAGGAGTTATACATGTCCTCACAAAATCATGAATCACCTGATTATGTGAGGGTTAGTACTGCAGCTGATATAGTGTTAGGTTTTACTAACGGTAAGTTCTTCAGGAATGCATACCCATTCTGTATAAACCTACTCCTACACTTTAACGATGGTTGTAAAGCTAATTGCTTATACTGTGGTCAGGCTAGGGAAGTTAGTAAGACACCTATATGTAGGTCTTTAATACGTGTTGAATGGCCTTTAAGGAGTTTAGATGATATTATTGAGAGGTTAAGTAAGTTTAACTATAGTGGTTGTTCTCTAAGGCCTTATAGGGTCTGCGTAGCATCTATAACTAATCCTAAGGCTTTAGAAGCTGAGGTCGAAGTTATTAAGAGGGTCTACAGAGCTACTGGACTACCTATATCAGCATTAATAACACCTTCATTATTTACTAAGGAGTGGATGAAGAAGTTAAGAGATGTAGGTACTGAACGTATAGGTATAGCTATTGACTGTGCTACTAAAGAGATATTCAACCTACTTAGGGGTAGGGGTGCTGGAGGACCTCATAGGTGGGAAAGGTATTTAGAAGGTATTGAAGAAGCTGTTGAGGTTATGGGTAAGGGTAGAGTAGGTATTCACTTAATAGTTGGTTTAGGTGAGAGTGAGGAGGAAGCTGTAAAACTAATACAGCAAGTACATGACTTAGGTGTTGAAACACATCTATTCTCATTCTACCCAGAAGAAGGTTCAGTACTTGAGGGCTGGGTAAGACCACCAATAAGTCAGTACAGGAGAGTACAACTAGCTAGATACCTAATCAACACAGGGATAAGTAGGTATGAATGGATGAAATTCAACTCCCAAGGACAGGTAATAGACTTCGGAATACCTAAAGGACAGTTAGAAGAAGTAATAGAGAGTGGATTACCATTCATAACATCAGGATGCCCAGGATGTAACAGACCATACGCAAATGAAAGACCTAGTGAAAGACCTAGAAACTACCCATACATACCTAAAGGCAAGGAAATAGAGAAAATAAAGAATGAGTTAACGATATATAAAGAATTTACAAATAATATCAACAACCTAAGAAATTACTTCAACTTAAATAGGATGTAGACTTTAACGAGGCGGTAAGTTTATTTAAACCTCTTATAACTTTAGGAACTAATTTAGTAGGTGATTATAGATATATACTCCATACTCATATAAATACTACCCGTACCAGTCCTACCACTTAAATATATGTTTACATTAAACCAACTACGGCTCGACCCTAACGTATTATTAAATATCCCAAATTGCGTTAGAGGGAACATAGCATAACCTTCATATATTACTAACATACTTCCAGCAACACCTCCTACTTGAGCTGATGAGAACGTAGCATAAGATGAAATTTGCTTAGAATTGTCGGTACTGTTAATTAGTGAAACCGTAACCTCTATAGATGTATCTGGAGCTTTCCCAGGATTTAACACTAAGATCTTCAAATAAACAACTACCAATGACTTATTACTATCAATTTCTGTCACGTCATAAAACGTAATATTTAAGATTAATTCCTTCCCATTCACGACTATGTATTTATTATCTGATTTCGTAAGTACTACTAATTCATTAGCGTAATTCTCGTCTAAGTTCGTATACCTCTCCTCACCAGAATTTATTTCATTACTGGCATTTACCCATTCCTCCCACCCAGTACCATTATTTTTGTACCAAGTTTTACTATAGTTATAGTAGAACCCAGCTACCGGGTCTGAACATGGTTTACCATCATATTGACACCTAACTGTTATGCTATGGTTTTTCTCTAATATAGATGAGCCAGCTATTATATCTTCAGGACTTATCCCTAGTGGTGGGTATTGTATAGGTGGTATTATTATTGGTGGGAGTAGTTCCTCTACCTTAAACACCCTACCTCTAGACGTTACTATTATATCTATTTCTGATATGTTGTTTATGCCTAGTACTTCTATAGGTATTGATGA